>Ga0247813_10000128_pt1 | contig 95021 bp, 87 predicted proteins | sample UWRJL169409C1_FD_180719 | JGI IMG/M metagenome (GOLD analysis project Ga0247813, IMG submission 180719) | Plant litter microbial communities from Arlington Agricultural Research Station in Wisconsin, United States - UWRJ-L169-409C-1 | ecosystem: Environmental > Terrestrial > Plant litter >...
ATCGTTTGGGAGATAATGCTGATATGGCAATGATCGAACTTGTAGATTTCAATGAACTTTACAATGGAGGTAAAAAAGAAGTTAAAAAAGCAAAAAGCCGTCGTGGTGGTAAAGCAAAAAAAGCTGAGGAAACTACTGAAGCTCCAGCTGCTGAGTCAGAAACGACTACTGAAGCTTCTGAATAATTATGAAAGTAATGATTCTATAAAAATCAAGGATAAACTAATTTTTAGTTTATCCTTTTTTTTTGTTTTTTTTTGAAAGAAATGAAAATGTAACTTATTTTAATACTTAGGTTTTATTTTTATGAATGAAATTTTTAAAAAATCTTGGAAGCGCTCTCTTAAAGAAGTAAATTTGCAAAATATCTAATTACAAATAAAACAAGCCTGGCTAGTTTTAAGACGATTAAAAACAATACAAATTCAAGAATGAAATACACAACACGACAAAGCGCCATTTTATTACTAAGTGATGGAACTATTTTTCATGGAAAATCTATCGGGATTAGCGGTAAGACTTTTGGTGAAGTTTGTTTTAATACTGGAATGACCGGATATCAAGAGATTTTTACAGATCCTTCTTACTTTGGTCAAATATTAGTAGCTACTAATGCTCATATAGGGAATTATGGTGTTAATGATTTGGAGATAGAATCTGACAGCGTCAAAATCGCTGGTTTAGTTTGTAAAAACTTCAGCTTTAATTATTCACGTGAAGATGCTTCAGGAAGTTTAGAAGATTACTTTACTAAACAAAATTTAATCTGTATTTCTGATGTAGATACTCGCGCATTAGTAAGTTATATCCGTGACAACGGAGCTATGAATGCTGTTATTTGTACTGATGGAACTTCAGTTGAAGATTTGAAAAAAGAATTGGCAAATGTGCCAAATATGGAAGGTTTAGAGTTGGCTTCGAAAGTATCAACTACTGAACCTTATTTTTTTGGTGATGAAAACGCGACTTATAAAATATCTGCTTTAGATCTTGGGATCAAAAAGAATATTTTAAGAAATCTTGCAAAAAGAGATTGTTACATTAAAGTTTTTCCATACAATTCAACTTATAAAGATTTAGCTGAATTTAATCCAGATGGATATTTTTTATCAAATGGCCCTGGAGATCCAGATCCATTATTTGGTGCAATACAAGTTGCTAAAGAAATTATAGCAGATGATAGGCCGTTATTCGGAATTTGTTTGGGTCATCAGGTTATAGCTTTGGCAAACGGAGTTAAAACTTATAAAATGTTCGGTGGTCACCGCGGAATTAATCATCCTGTGAAAAATATTATCACTGGAAAAGGTGAAATAACTTCTCAAAATCACGGTTTTGCTGTAAAAAGAGATGCGTTAGATGGTCACCCGGAATTAGAAATTACTCATGTACATTTAAACGATGATACAGTTGCAGGAATGAGAATGAAAAATAAGAATTGTTTTTCAGTGCAATATCATCCTGAAGCAAGTCCTGGGCCACACGATTCTTCTTATTTATTCGATCAATTTGTTGAGAATATAAAACTAGGAACTGCTAAAACGATATAGTTAATAAATAAAGGCGTTTAATAGCAAGAATGCATTTTTTCTATTAAATATTTTTATAATTTCGAAAAAAAATATAATTTATTAATAAAAAACAAAAATAATGAGTATTATAATTAAAGTTCACGCAAGACAAATTTTTGATTCCAGAGGTAATCCTACTATTGAAGTTGATGTAGTTACAGAAAATGGTGTTCTAGGTAGAGCAGCTGTTCCTTCTGGAGCTTCAACAGGAGAGCATGAAGCTGTTGAATTACGTGACGGAGGAAAAGCATTTCTAGGAAAAGGAGTTTTGAATGCAGTGAATAATGTAAATACCGTTATTGCTGAAGAGTTAGTTGGAACTTCTGTTTTCGAACAAAACACTATAGATCAATTGATGATTGATTTAGATGGAACGCCAAACAAATCTAAATTAGGAGCTAATGCTATTTTAGGGGTTTCATTGGCTGCTGCAAAAGCTGCTGCAAATGAACTTGGATTGCCATTGTACAGATATGTTGGTGGAGTTTCTGCTAATACATTGCCAGTTCCGATGATGAACATCATCAATGGTGGTTCTCACTCTGATGCACCTATCGCATTCCAGGAGTTTATGATTTTCCCTGTAAAGGCAACTTCATTTACACATGCTATGCAAATGGGGACTGAAATTTTTCATAGCTTGAAAAAAGTATTACACGACAGAGGTTTGAGTACTGCTGTAGGTGATGAAGGTGGTTTTGCACCAAATTTAGCTGGTGGTACTGAAGACGCTTTGGATACAATTAAATTAGCAGTTGAAAAAGCAGGGTATTCTTTCGGTGATGAAATTATGATTGCTCTTGACTGTGCTGCTTCTGAGTTTTATGTAAACGGTAAATATGATTACACTAAATTTGAAGGTGAAACTGGAAAAATCAGAACTTCTGAAGAGCAAGCTGATTATTTAGCTGAACTTGCTGCTAAATATCCAATTATTTCTATTGAGGATGGTATGTATGAAGATGACTGGGATGGATGGAAGTACTTAACTGAAAAAATTGGAAACAAAGTTCAATTAGTAGGTGATGATTTATTTGTTACTAATGTTGAGCGTTTGTCTACAGGTATTCAGAAAGGAATTGCAAACTCAATTTTAGTAAAAGTAAACCAGATTGGTACTTTGACAGAAACTATTGCAGCAGTAAATATGGCTAAAAATGCTGGTTATACTTCTGTAATGTCTCACCGTTCTGGAGAAACTGAAGATAATACTATTGCTGATTTAGCTGTAGCTTTGAACTGTGGTCAAATTAAAACAGGTTCTGCATCTCGTTCTGATCGTATGGCAAAATACAATCAATTATTAAGAATTGAAGAAGAATTGGGTAGCACTGCTTATTTCCCTGGATTAAACGCTTTTAAAATTAAATAATTGTAAGAGTTATATATTAAAAAGAGCCATTCGTTTTAACGGATGGTTTTTTTTTGGAGTTTTAACAAATTCATAGCAGGATTCCTTTTTTAATTAGTCTTAAATTCCTTAGATTTGATAAATTATTATTTTAAAGAATTATTTCCGATATATTATGTCAAAAATAGCTACATTAGAAGTAGATGGTCAAAAAATTGAACTTCCGGTTATTACAGGAAGTGAAAATGAATCAGCTATCGATATTAACAAATTACGTGATTTAACCGGCGTTATTACAATTGATCCAGGTTATAAAAATTCTGGCTCTTGTAAAAGTGAGATCACCTTCTTGGATGGAGAATTAGGGATTTTACGTTACAGAGGATACTCAATCGAAGATTTAGCTGAAAAAGCAAGTTTTTTAGAGGTTTCTTATCTTTTAATTTTTGGTGAATTGCCAACTACTCAACAATTAGAGCAATTCGAGAATGATATTAAAAAACATACTTTGGTGAACGAAGAAATGAAAAATATCATTGACGGATTTCCTAAAACAGCTCACCCGATGGGAGTTTTATCTGCTTTGACAAGTGCTTTAACAGCATTTAATCCAAAAGCGGTAAATGTTGAAAATGAAAAAGAAATGTACGAGGCTATTTGTAAAACAATGGCTAAATTTCTTGTAATTGCTACCTGGACATACAGAAAGTCAATGGGTTATCCGTTGAATTATTATGATAATACAAAAGGATATGTAGAGAACTTTATGCAATTAATGTTTCAATTGCCTACCGGGCCATACTCTGCAAATCCTGTAGTAGTTGATGCTTTAGATAAATTATTTATTCTTCATGCTGATCATGAGCAAAATTGTTCTACATCTACAGTGAGAATGGTTGGTTCGTCTCACGCTGGTTTATTTGCATCAATCTCTGCTGGAGTTTCTGCTCTTTGGGGACCACTTCATGGTGGAGCAAATCAGGCTGTGCTTGAAATGTTAGAAGAGATTAATAAAGATGGAGGCGATACAGATAAATTTTTAGCGAAAGCAAAAGATAAAAATGATCCTTTCCGTTTAATGGGATTTGGGCATAGAGTTTACAAAAACTTTGATCCAAGAGCAAAAATCATCAAAAAAGCAGCTAAAGAAGTTTTAGAAACTTTAGGTGTTGATGATCCTATTTTAGAAATTGCTAAAAAATTAGAGGCAGCAGCTCTTGAAGACGATTATTTCAAATCAAGAAATTTATATCCTAACGTTGATTTCTATTCTGGAATTATTTACAGAGCATTAGGAATTCCAACTGATATGTTTACAGTAATGTTTGCTATTGGTAGATTGCCAGGCTGGATCGCACAATGGAAAGAAATGCGTGAAAACAAAGAGCCAATTGGAAGACCTAGACAAATTTATACAGGACATCCTTTGAGAGACTTTAAGTCTAACAAATAAAATAACTTTAAAGCTTCACTTAACTGTGAAGCTTTTTTTATATTTGCTCAAAATATAATAGAGTTATGTTGCAATTAAATATAAAGAACGAAACGTCAAGACTACGTGCCGTAGTTTTGGGTTCTGCCGTTCATAATGGACCAACTCCATCTTTAGATGAAGCTTACGATCCTAAATCATTGGAACATATTAAGGCAGGAACCTATCCTTTAGAAAAAGATATGGTTGCTGAAATGGATGCTTTTAATGCTGTTTTTCAAAAGTATGATGTAACCGTTTATCGTCCGGAAATGATTGAGAATTACAATCAAATTTTTGCAAGAGATATTGGTTTTGTTATTGATAATACATTTGTAAAATCGAATATTTTACCTGATAGAGAACGTGAATTAGATGCGATTCAATATGTAATCGATCAAATGAATCCTCTAAAAGTGGTTCGTCCTCCTGAGGAAGTTCATATTGAAGGTGGTGATGTGATGCTTTGGGACGACCATATTTTTATCGGAACTTATAAAGGAAGCGATTATAAAGATTATATCACTGCACGAACCAACATGCATGGAGTGAAATATATTAAAGAATTATTTCCGAATAAAATCGTTAAAGAATTTGATTTGGTGAAATCTAAATTAGAAGCGCGTGACAATGCTTTGCACCTGGATTGTTGTTTTCAACCCGTTGGAAAAGACAAAGGAATAATTTATAAAAGAGGTTTCCGTGAAGAAGCTGATTATCTTTATTTAGTAAATCTTTTTGGAAAAGAAAATTTATTTCATATCGAAAGAAATGAAATGTATAATATGTTTTCAAATGTATTTTCAATTGATGAAAATGTAGTGGTTTCTGAGAAAAACTTTACTCGTCTGAACAATTGGCTTCGTGCAAATGGATTTATTGTTGAAGAAATTCCATATGCTGAAATTGCAAAACAAGAGGGATTATTGAGATGTTCCACTTTACCATTAATTAGAGATTAAAAAAATAGTTTCAAGTTTCAGGTTTCAAGTTTTACGTTGGTTACACAACCTGAAACGTTAAACTTTAAACCTGAAGCAAAAAAATATATAAATTATGCAACAAACAACAAATTCAATTGTAATGATTCGTCCAGTTGCTTTCAGAATGAATGAGCAAACTGCCGTTAATAATTATTACCAAAAAGTATTAGATGGACTTTTACCAAGTACAGTAAATGCAAAAGCACAACAAGAATTTGATGCTTTTGTTGAAAAACTAAGAGCAGTGGGGGTTGATGTTACTGTTATTGAAGATACTTTAGAAACAGATACTCCCGATAGTATTTTTCCGAATAACTGGGTTTCATTTCATGAAAATGGAGATGTAGCCTTGTATCCAATGTTTGCTGAAAATCGCCGTCAGGAACGCCGTGAAGAAATTTTAGATACTCTTGAGGAAAAAGGTTTTGAGATTTCTAATATAATGGATTATACTTCTGCAGAAGAAGATGGGTTTTTCTTGGAAGGTACAGGAAGTTTGCTTTTAGATCGTGCTAATGCTAAAGCATATTGTGCTTTGTCTCCTCGTGCAGATGAAGAATTGTTTATTGAATTTTGCGAGGATTTTGATTATGCTCCAGTAATTTTTGAAGCTTTCCAAACTGTTGATGGGGAACGTAAATTGATTTATCATACAAATGTGATGATGTGCCTGGGGGAGACATTTGCTGTTATTTGTGCAGATTGTATAGATGATAAAAAAGAACGTAAGATGGTTCTTGAAAATTTAAAAACAGATAAAAAAGAAATTATTCTGATTACAGAAGCTCAGGTAAATAATTTCGCTGGAAATATGTTGGAAGTTAAAGGTACAAATGACAAGAAATATATTGTGATGAGTACATCGGCCCACCAAAGTTTAACTCCAAAGCAGATTGCACAATTAGAAAATCATGCTGAAATTTTAAGTTCAAGCTTAGATACAATTGAAGCTTGCGGTGGGGGAAGTGCAAGATGTATGATGGCTGAAGTGTTTTTGCCTAGAAATTAATAGGGTTTATAAAAATATAAAAAAGGGATAAAACTGATGTTTTATCCCTTTTTGTTTGTGAAAGGTAAATGTTTTACATCAAATTTCCTTTAATAATATTAATGATTGAACTTACAATGTATTGAATTCCAATTGATATTACTATAAATCCAACAATTCTGGAAATTGCAACAATTCCTGAAGCGCCGAGTATTCTTGCCAAATAATGTGCACTTTTTAAAATAGCAAAAATGGCAACTGCAATCGCTAAAATAGCTAAAGACGAAATGATAATTTCTTTCATTTCATTATGTTCCTGATGAAATGCAATCAACAGCGAAATAGACCCTGGTCCTGCCAGCATTGGAATCGCCAGAGGGGTTAGAGCGATGTCATTTCTTTGTTGTGCTTCGTTTTCAATCTTTTTATTAATTCCTCGTTTTTTATTGAACTTTCCAGAAAGCAATGAAAAACCTGAATTTACAATTACAATTCCACCGGCAATTCGAAGTGCATCAATGCTGATTCCAAAAAAAGTCAACACATATTGTCCTATAAAAAAAGAAACAATTAAAATTATAAAAACATTAATGGCTGTCCAAAGTGAAATTCTTGAACGCTCTTTTTGAGAATCATGCTGTGTTAATCCCACAAAAATCGGAACGGTTCCAATTGGGTTTAAAACCGAAAAAAGAGCGGCAAATAAATAAATGAATAAATCCATAGAGTTTGGGTTAGTGAAGTAAAAATAGTCAATTTTTAACATCCCATAGCAAATTCATGTTAGGATATTGTTTTTATTGACATTAATCTAAAACAATATCCTAAAGTAAGCTCATTCTTTTTGATTACTTTTGTAACATATTTTAAAATAATGAAAAATAAAAAAACCTTAGTTCTGGGTGCTACCACGAAACCAGACAGATACGCTTTTAGAGCAATTAATATGTTAGTTCAAAAAGGACATACGGTATTGGCAATTGGTCAAAATGCAGGCGAAGTTGCTGGTGTTAAAATACATACCAAAGCAATTCCTGTCAAAAATATTGATACAGTAACTTTATATTTAAACCCTTCACGTCAGCGTGATTATTATAATTACATTATAGAGGCACAACCAAAAAGAGTTGTTTTTAATCCCGGAACTGAAAACCCCGAATTGTATCAATTGTTGGAACTTAATAATATCAAGGCTGAAGTTGCTTGCACTTTGGTTTTATTAGCTACTAATCAATATTAAATTTCTCAGGAGTTATATTAGATGACAACCTATCCTTTTTTAGCGAAACTCGCTACAAAACGATACGTTTCTTGTTTGATTTTAGTTTATCCGAAAGTCTGCTAAACCATTAAAAGTATTACTTTTGTCGTCATGGAATTTTCATCAAAATTAATAGAAAAAGCAGTTAACGAAATGTCTCAATTGCCAGGAATTGGTAAGCGTACGGCATTGCGATTGGTTCTTCATTTGCTAAAACAACCGAAAGAACAAACTGGTTTTTTATCTCAGGCATTATTAAACATGCGAGAGGATATTAAATTTTGTGAGAATTGCCATAACATTTCAGATACTAAAGTTTGCGAAATTTGTGCGAATTCAAGTAGAAATCATCAGACTATTTGCATTGTTGAAGATATCCGTGATGTAATGGCTATCGAAAATACCGGTCAGTATAAGGGAATTTATCATGTTTTAGGTGGTAAAATTTCTCCTATTGAAGGTGTTGGACCAAGTCAGTTAAATATTTCAAGTTTAGTAGAAAAGGTAAAATCTGGAAATGTTATTGAGATTATTTTTGCTTTAAGCTCAACGATGGAAGGAGATACCACAAATTTTTATATTTACAAACAAATTGCTGAGTCAGAAATTATCGTCTCTACAATTGCAAGGGGGATATCTGTTGGTGATGAATTAGAGTATGCTGATGAAATTACCTTGGGAAGAAGTATTTTGCATCGCGTCCCTTTTGAAAAAACGTTTAAAAATAACTAATAAAAAATCAAATAAAACTTAGATTTCCTGAGAATTAAAGGAAAGTCTATATTTGCGATAAATTTTTAATAATGACAAAAAAAAGCTTTTATATACTATTACTAATTAGTACGTTATTTACATCGTGTATTCCCGTGAAAGATTTATGGTATTTACAAGATAAAAATAATTCAGGAGAACAAAATACTGTTTCTGCGGTTGAATCTAAACCTTACAGATTGCAGGTAAATGATGTTTTAAGTGTTAATATAAAAGCAATTGATCCTAAATTAGTATCGATTTTTAATACAACAGAAAGTAGTTCTTCAACTACTGGAAAATCGGAATCAGCCTTGTATTTTGATGGATTTACAGTTGACGATCATGGAAATATCAGAATGCCCATTTTAGGTGAAATAAATGTAATAGGATATACTCTTGAAGAAGTTAGAGTTATAATTGAAAAAAAATTGCTTGAAGAATATTTTAAAAGTGAAGCAAATATTTTTGTTACTGTCAAATTAGCCGGTTTTAGATATACAATAAACGGTGAAGTTGGAAGTACAGGGACAAAAACATTGTTTCAGTCGCATGTAAATATTTTGGAAGCAGTTGCTAATGCTGGAGATATAACTACTGTTGGTAATAGAAAGGCGGTAATGATAGTTCGTCAGACGCCAACTGGAGTCCAAATGAATGAAATTGATCTTACAGATGTGAACGTAATGAAATCACCATATTATTATTTACAGCCCAACGATTATATTTACGTAAAACCGTTGAGACAAAAAACTTGGGGAACGGGTCAAACCGGTATTCAATCCATCGGTACAATCATAACTTTGTTGTCGTTAGCGACAACAGTATATTTAATTATCAAAAATTAAAAACTAAATCCAAGGAATGTTAGATATAAAAGATTTTTCCATTTTTGAAAATCATTCAAATTTTGATTTTAAAGGATTTTTACTAAAAATTCTCAGCTACTGGAAATGGTTTTTGGTTAGTTTGATAATAGCATTTACGATTGCGTATCAGGTAAATATCCGTAAAGAAAAAATCTACGGAATGCAAACGCTGATTTCTATTAAGGAGGAAAGCAATCCGTTTTTTACATCCAACACTAGCTTAGTTTTTAATTGGGGTGGAATTTCAGATCAGGTAAATGGAATCTCTACAATATTACAATCCAGATCTCATAATGAATTAGTAGTTAGTAAGCTGCAGTTTTATATTGATTATTTGACCCAAGGTGAATACAATCTAATTGATTCTTACGGCGCTGTTCCTTTTTACGCAGATATAGATGAATCAAAAGGACAACTTGCTAATACTTTAATCAGTATCAAATTCTTAAGTTCAAATGAATATGAAATCAGAATTCCTTTTGAGAGAAATTCAGTTTCATTAATCACTTATTCTACTAATTCATATAGTAATACTGCAGTTCAGCCTACAGAGTTTGTGAAAAAATATAAAGTTGGCGAGCAGGTTTCATTACCTTTTTTGAATTGGAAATTACAAATCACTGATAATCCTGGGATTTATACAGGTAATGAGTATTTTATTAAGTTTAATGATTTTGATGGTACAGTTTCGCGTTATAAAGGAATAAATGTTGACTCTGATGATAAAGGCGGTTCTATATTGACATTAGCAATGCAAGGTACTAACAAGGCCAGAATGGTAGAATATTTGAATTCTACTGTGAAAATGTTAATCAAAATTCAACTTGATGGAAAAAATCAATTTGCAACGAATACTATAAGATTTATTGACAGCACTCTTGTTGCAATGGAATCGCAATTGAAACAGACAGGAAACGAATTAAAGTCTTTTAGAAAAGATAAAAATATCTATGAAATAGAAGGAGGCGGCGCCAAGTTTTCTGATAAAATAATGGATTTTGATGTAGAGAAAGATCAGGTTTCCAGAAAGATTGCTTACTATAATTCCTTAAAGATGTATCTGAATAATAGTGTCGATTATTCAAGATTGCCAGCTCCGTCTGTCGCAGGAATTGAAGATCCAAATATCGTGGCTGCTGTCTCGAAACTTATTGCTCTTTCTACTCAGAGATCTGAGATGGCTTATGCTGTAAAAAGTGAAAAGATTTTTAAGGATTTTGATAATCAAATGCAGGCACTAAAAAGTGTTCTGTTAGAAAATATCGCATCGGCAAAATCGTCATTATTATATGATTTGTCATTAGTAAACGCTAAAATTGGTGAAGCAGAAAGTGTTGTAAAAAGACTTCCCGAAGAGCAACAGGAATTGTTGAAAATTAAAAGGAAATATGATTTAAATGATAATATCTACACTGAATTTCTTCAGAAAAGGAATGAAGCGGAAATAGTAAAGGCGTCCAATTTATCAGATATTCATTTTATAGATCCGGCAAAGGATATTGGTGGTGGTCTAATTGGTCCTAAAACTTCTGTAAATTATGTATTGGCTTTGTTTCTTGGTTTATTGGTTCCGCTATTGTTTGTCTTCGGAATTTTCTTCATCAATAATTCGATTCAGAATGCAGATGATATTAGTAAATTAACGCAAATTCCATTGCTTGGTGTTATTGGGATTAATAAAGATAATGTGAGCTTAGCAGTTTTTGATAAGCCAAAATCTGCATTGTCTGAATCTTTTAGAACAATTCGTTCGTCTTTGCAGTTTTTATATAAAAAGCAACAAGTTAGTGGATCAAAAACGTTAATGATTACGTCGTCTATAAGTGGAGAGGGGAAAACATTTTGTTCCATAAATATTGCTACCGTTTTTGCTTTAAGCGAAAAGAAAACAGTAATTATTGGTTTAGATTTGAGAAAACCAAGATTAGCAGATGAATTTAATTTGCAAAATCAATTAGGTGTTGTTAATTATTTAATTAAACAAAATAGTTTAGCTGAAATTACCAATTCTACGAAAATTCCAAACTTGGATGTTATTCTTTCAGGACCAATACCGCCAAACCCTTCAGAACTTATTTTAAGTGAGGCAATGAAAGAATTAATAGATGAATTGAAAGAGAAATACGATTATATTATTCTCGATACTCCACCGGTTGGTTTGGTTTCTGATGCATTAGAACTGGTGCAATATGCTGATGTTACTTTATACATAGTAAGACAGAACTACACGAAAAAAGATATGATTACATTGTTAAATACGCGAGTAAAAAGAGGTGAATTAACCAACGCTAGTATTGTTTTGAATGGTTATGAAAATAAAGCTAAATATGGTTCTGGATACGGTTATGGTTATGGATCTTACTCAAATGGGTATCATGATGAAGAGGTTAAGGTAAGTTTCTGGAAAACTATTTTAAGTAAATTCAATAAAAGTAAGTGAAGTAAATGAAAACATTAACTCAAAATAAAATTTTAATTACAGGTGGAGCTGGTTTTATTGGTTCGAATTTATGTGAGTATTTTTTAGAATTAGGACACAAAGTAATTTGTCTGGATAATTTTTCTACTGGGCATCGTCATAATTTAAAAGATTTTATAGACAATTCTAACTTCAGGTTAATTGAAGGTGATATTCGAAATATTGATGATTGTGTTTTAGCAGTTGAAGGAGTTGATTATGTTTTGCATGAAGCAGCACTTGGTTCAGTTCCAAGGTCTATCAACGACCCAATTACCACAAACGACGTGAATGTTTCCGGATTTTTAAATATGCTTGTTGCTTCTCGTGATGCAAAAGTAAAACGTTTTATATATGCTGCAAGCTCATCTACTTATGGAGATTCGCAAGGACTGCCAAAAGTTGAAGATGTAATTGGAAAGCCATTATCTCCATACGCAATAACAAAATATGTTAATGAATTATATGCTGAGATTTTTAGTAGAGCTTATGGTTTAGAAACTATTGGTTTGCGTTATTTTAATGTTTTTGGAAGAAAACAGGATCCAAATGGAGCTTATGCTGCTGTAATTCCAAAGTTTGTTATGCAATTAATGAATCACGAAAGTCCTGTAATAAATGGAGATGGAAATTATTCCAGAGATTTTACCTATATAGATAATGTGATTCAAATGAATGAATTGGCCATGACAAGTCAAAATCCTCATGCTGTGAATACTGTTTATAATACTGCATTCGGCGATCGAAACACGCTAAATGATTTAGTTGGGTATTTAAAAAAATATTTGGCAGAATTTGATTCTAAAATTGCTAACGTAGAAATAATTTATGGTGCAAATAGAGCAGGAGATATTCCGCACTCATTGGCAAGTATAGACAAAGCAAAATCGATATTAGGTTACAATCCTAAATATTCCTTACAAGAAGGTTTGAAAGAAGCTGTGATTTGGTATTGGAATAATTTAAAATAAAAGAAGATCAAGATAATAGTTAATTAGATGAAAATTACAAAAATTTGTTGCATTGGTGCAGGTTATGTTGGAGGTCCGACAATGGCAGTAATAGCTCAAAAATGTCCACATATTCAGGTCACTGTCGTTGATTTGAACGAACAGAGAATCAAAGATTGGAATGATCCAAATACCGACAATATCCCAATTTATGAACCAGGTCTTTCAGAGATTGTCGCTGAATCAAGAGGTAGAAATCTTTTCTTTTCAACAGAAGTAGAAAAAGCCATTGATGAAGCTCAGGTTATTTTTATCTCAGTAAATACGCCAACTAAAACCTATGGAAAAGGAAAGGGCATGGCTGCTGATTTAAAATATATTGAGTTATGTGCCAGACAGATTGCAAAAGTAGCAAAGCAAAATAAAATTGTTGTTGAGAAATCAACTTTACCAGTACGAACCGCTGAGGCAATTAAAAGTATTTTAGATAATACAGGAAATGGTGTTCAGTTTCAAATATTATCAAACCCGGAATTTTTGGCAGAAGGTACTGCAGTGACAGATTTATTAAATCCGGATCGAATCTTAATTGGTGGAGATACAACTTCTGATGGTGAGGCTGCTATTAGTGCTTTGGTTGATGTTTATGCAAATTGGGTGAGTAAAGATAAAATTTTGACTACCAATGTCTGGTCGTCAGAATTATCGAAGTTGACAGCAAATGCGTTTTTAGCACAACGTATTTCTTCTATCAATGCGATGTCTGAACTATGTGAAAAGACTGGTGCGGATGTCAATGAAGTAGCAAAAGCAATTGGAATGGACAGTAGAATTGGTCCGAAATTCCTAAAAGCTTCAGTGGGTTTTGGAGGTTCTTGCTTTCAAAAAGACATTTTGAATTTAGTTTATATTGCAAAATCATACGGATTAAATGAGGTGGCAGACTATTGGGAGCAAGTTATTATAATGAATGATCATCAAAAAAGAAGATTTTCTAATAAGATAGTACAGACCTTATATAATACAGTTGCAGATAAAAAAATTACATTTTTAGGATGGGCTTTCAAAAAAGATACGAATGATACTCGTGAATCTGCGGCTATTTATGTCGCAGATGATCTAATAAATGAACAAGCTCAAATTTCTGTCTATGATCCAAAAGTCTTAAGAAGTAAAATGTTGAGCGATTTGAATTACTTAGAGACAAGGACGGTTGAGGAAAATAGCAACGCATTAGCAATATTCGATAATGCTTATGAGGCTTGCAAAGGCGCGCATGCTATTGCTGTTTTGACAGAATGGGATGAGTTTACAACATATGATTGGAAAAGAATCTATGATTCAATGCATAAACCAGCATTTCTTTTTGATGGAAGAAACATATTAAATGCAAAAGAATTAGAATCAATTGGGTTTATTTATAAAGGAATTGGCTCTTAATTAAAACGGTGCATTGAAATAGAAATTAATATGAAAAGAGTAGAAATGAAGCAGGTTTTTAAAATTTTATTTCAATAAGGAAAATTATGAATTGGTATGTAATTTATACAAAACCCAAATGGGAGAAGAAAGTTGCGGAGAAACTTGCGCAAGCAGGAATTGAATGCTATTGTCCTTTAATAACACAGATCAAACAATGGTCTGACAGGAAAAAAAAGGTTGAAGTGCCACTTTTTAATTCTTATGTATTTGTCCAATTGCCGGAAGTGGACAGGAATACTGTTTTTAAAGTACCGGGTGTTGTGAGGTATTTATTCTGGTTGGGAAAACCTGCAATTGTTCGTGATGAAGAAATTAAGATAATAAAAACAAGTCTTACATCTTCCAATATTGCTGATATTTCAGTATCATCAATTCAGGTTGGAGATCGAATAAAATTAGATTCAGGTGCTTTTAGTAATCAGGATGCCATTGTGCAGGAAATATCAAAAACACATTATATTTTGGTATTAGAATCTCTAGGATGTGTACTTAAGATAAAATATAAGTAAATTTATAATTTGCTTATGAGAGTTGAAAACAGAAGATAAAATTTTTCTAATTGAGGATTTTATTTTCTGTTTTTTTTATAATGTAATTTTTTACAGACTGATTGATAATACTTTGAAAATTTTTACGTTTTTTTAATCATTTGTTTTTATAGTATTACGGGAAACCGTATTGAATAAATTGACTTAATATGTTATATTTGCCGAGAATATACTTTTTGGTAGCCAAGTAAACAAATGTGACTTGGAATGGCGAAGCCATGTGCTGTTATGATTAAACCTAATATTTTTTAAATGAACGAAAACATAAAAATAGCTGTAATTGGTTTGGGTTATGTTGGTCTTCCTTTGGCTAGATTATTTGCTACCAAGTATGCAGTTGTTGGGTTTGATATCAATGAAATGAGAGTTGCCAGTTTAAAAACTGGCATTGATTCTACATTAGAAATTGAAAAAGAAGATTTGCAAAAAGTATTAGTTGATCATTCGAATGAGGAAATTGGTCTCTATTGTACTTCTACTCTGAATGATATTGCAGATTGTAATTATTTTATAATAACAGTACCCACTCCGGTTGATAAAAATAATCGCCCAGATCTCTCTCCGTTATATAAATCAAGTGAATCAGTTGGGAAGATATTGAAGAAAGGTGATATCGTAATTTACGAATCTACAGTCTATCCAGGTGTTACAGAGGAACAATGTGTACCTGTTTTAGAGAGGGTATCTGGACTAAAATTTAATGTCGATTTCTTTGCAGGGTATTCTCCAGAAAGAATAAACCCGGGAGATAAAGAACATACTGTTGAGAAGATTTTGAAAGTAACTTCGGGATCAACTCCGGAAATTGGTTTAAAAGTCGATGCTCTTTATAGATCTGTAATTACTGCAGGAACACATTTAGCATCAACAATAAAAGTGGCAGAGGCAGCCAAAGTTATTGAAAATTCGCAAAGAGACATCAATATTGCTTTTGTTAATGAATTAGCCAAAATATTCAATTTAATGAATATTGATACTCAGGAAGTTCTAGCCGCAGCAGCAACTAAATGGAATTTTTTGCCATTTAAGCCAGGATTAGTTGGAGGGCATTGCATTGGTGTTGATCCTTATTATTTAGCACAAAGGGCACAAGAATTTGGTTATCATCCCGAGATAATTTTAGCAGGTCGTCGTTTAAATGATAGCATGGGTGAATACATAGCTTCACAAGTAGTGAAATTGATGATTAAAAAGGGTATTTCTGTGAATGGAGCAAAACTTTTAATGCTTGGTATTACATTCAAGGAAAATTGTCCAGACGTTAGAAATACTAAAATTGTTGATGTGATAACAGCACTGACTGAATATGGTATAGCAGTAACCATTTATGATCCTCTTGCTAATGGAAATGATGTAAAAAAAGAATATAATTTAATAACTGTTGATTCTCCGCCAGCTGATAGATTTGATGCTATTGTGCTAGGAGTGGCACATACTGAATTTTTAAATCTTAATTTTTCAGAATTGCAAAAAGAAAATAGTTTATTATATGATGTGAAAGGAGTTTTAGGTGCTTTAGCCGATAGTAGGCTTTAGTAGTTTAAAAACCTTTTTTTATTTAGAAAAAGATGAGTACAGAAAAATCAATTACACATGTAATTTTAACAGGAGGAGTAGGTAGTAGGTTATGGCCACTTTCGCGCAAGAGCCAGCCAAAGCAATATTTAGAAATATTTGAAGGAAAGTCTTTATTTGAGATGACAGTTGATCGTAATAGTCATCTAGCCAATAAGGTAATGGTTGTTGGGAATGTTGATAATCACCATTTAAGTGGTAAAGTAATGGATAAAACCAAAACTTCATATATTAATATTGTTGAAGCGACACCAAGAAATACAGCAGCAGCAATTGCTTTTGCGGCATTTGCATCTGATCCTGATGATATTTTGATTGTTACACCTTCGGATCATATTATAGATTTAATGGATAATTATAATAATGCTATCAATGATGCAGTTTCAAAAGCTAATGATGGTTTTATTGTTACTTTCGGAATTATTCCAACTAAACCAGAAACAGGTTATGGTTATATTGAATCAAAAGGAGATAAAGTAATTTCATTTAGGGAAAAGCCTAACGAAACAACAGCTAAAGAATTTATTACAAAAGGAAATTTTTTATGGAATAGCGGTATGTTTTGTTTTAAAGCTGGAGTCTTACTTGATGAATTAAAACAATTTCAACCAGATGTTTACGAAAAATCAAAAGCAGTTTGGGAAGCTAGTAAAGAGGGTTTCTTAGATTTAAACCTTTCTTTAGAGATTCCATCAATAAGTATCGATTATGCTGTTATGGAACGTAGTAAAAAAATAAAGGTAGTTCCTGCTGCTTTTTCATGGTCAGATTTAGGATCATTTGAATCTGTGTATGATTATTTGGTTGCGAAAAACCATCCTGTTGATAAAAATGGAAATATGGTTATTGGTTCTGGAAAGCATACAACCTTTCTAGGATTAAAAAATACTATTTTTGTTTACACTGAGACAGCAAATTTAATTCTACAAAAAGAAAATTCACAAGATGTAAAAGATATTTACAGTGAGCTGGAAAAAATAAATTCAGATTTATTAAATTAATTCAAATTAAAAAAATGAAAAAGATTCTTATAACAGGAGGTGCAGGTTTTATAGGTTCACATGTAGTGAGACGTTTTGTAAATAAATACCCGGAATATCAAATATTTAATTTAGATGCGTTAACATATGCTGGCAATCTGGAGAATATTAAAGATATAGAGAATAAACCAAATTATACTTTTGTAAAAGGAGATATTGTAGATGAGACTTTTATAAATGAACTTTTTTCAATTCATAACTTTGATGGAGTTTTACATTTGGCTGCTGAATCACATGTTGATCGTTCTATAGAGGATCCCTTAGCATTCGTGAAAACAAACGTTATAGGAACAATGAACCTGTTGAACGCAGCAAAAAATCAATGGAAAAATGATTTTAATGGAAAAAGATTCTATCATATTAGTACAGATGAAGTATACGGTTCATTAGGTGCAGAAGGGCTTTTTACTGAAACGACACCATATGATCCAAATTCACCTTATTCTGCTTCAAAAGCGAGTTCAGATCATTTTGTAAGGGCTTACGGAGAAACTTATGGACTTCCATATGTTTTGACAAATTGCTCAAACAATTATGGATCTTATCATTTTCCTGAAAAATTAATTCCACTTTTTATAAATAATATTATAAATAATAAGCCACTGCCAGTGTATGGAGATGGGAATTATACACGTGATTGGCTTTTTGTGGAAGATCATGCAATTGCGATTGATTTAGTTTTTCATGAAGGTAAAAATCACGAAACGTATAATATTGGTGGCTTTAATGAATGGAAAAACATTGATTTGGTAAAACTACTATGCCAAATTATGGATCAAAAATTGGGTAGAAATGCAGGAACGTCGCAAGAATTAATTACTTATGTGAAAGATCGTCCAGGACATGATTTGCGCTATGCGATAGATGCTTCAAAAATTAATACAGAATTAGGTTGGAAACCTTCAGTAACATTCGAAGAAGGACTTGAAAAAACTATAAATTGGTATTTGAGTAATGAAGATTGGTTAAAAAATGTGACTTCAGGTGCTTATAAGGATTATTATCAAAAACAATATTCATAAATTAAACAAATCCGGGTTATAAACTTAGGATTAATATATAATTCATATGAAAAAAATAACATACCTTCTTACTTTTCTTTTTGTTTTATTGATGTCTCTGAATGTAAAAGCTCAGGACATTTTGAAGTCGAAAGATTTAAGTACTATTCAGGTGGATTATCTTTCAGATGATGATTTGGCAAAAATTAGTGCTCAACTAAAAAGCAACAATGCTACAATTGATCAGGTTGAAACCTTGGTATTATCAAAAGGAATGAGTCAAATCGAATTCAATAAGCTTAAGATTAAACTTAATGAATTTGAGAAAAAAAACGGCAAAAATTCTATAAATGATAAAACTTCCAAACCAAAAATAGAAGAGAAAGATTCTGAGTTTGGAAGGAAGCAGGAAAAAATTAAAAATGAGAAGGTAAAAGATTCCGCAAATGCATTAATTTTTGGTTCTGAATTATTTGATAACCCAACTCTTAATTTTGAACCCGATTTAAAGTTAGCGACTCCGATGAATTATGTTTTGGGACCTGGCGATGAATTACAAATAAGTGTATATGGAGTTCAGGAATATAATGAAAGTATTCCTGTTAGTGTTGAGGGAAAAATCACAATTCAATATGTGGGGCAAATTGCCGTCTCAGGTATGACTATTGAAGCAGCTACTCAAAAAATCAAAGCTGCAATCGCAAAAGTTTATAGCACAGTTCGATCAGGACAATCTCAAGTTAGTGTTAGTTTAGGTCGTATACGCACTATTAAAGTAACAGTTGTTGGTGGTAAACAGCCCGGTAATTATTCAATTTCTTCTTTAGCTACTGTTTACAATGCTTTGCATTTAGCAGGGGGGCCTGGGAAAAATGGAAGTTATAGAAACATCGAATTAATTCGAAACAATAAAGTTTACAAGAATATAGATATTTATAGATTCTTGGTTAAAGGAGATCAAGGGGACAATGTTAGTTTGAAAGATAATGATGTTATTAGAATACCGGCTTACAGTCAGCGCGTTAATGTTGAAGGAGAAGTTAAGCGACCTGGTATTTTTGAAATGAAGAAAGGAGAAACCTTCTCTGAGTTATTAAATTTTGCTTCAGGCTTTAATGAATTTGCTTACACAGCATCAGTTAATGTTCTTCAAAAAACAGGTAAAGAGTTTAAAGTTCATGATATAAATGAAAGTGAATATAGTAGTTATAATCCAAAATCGGGAGATGTTTTTAGAATTACTAAAATCTTAAACCGATTTGAAAATCGTATTAAAATCGAAGGAGCAGTCTTTAGACCAGATTACTATTCTTATAGTGATGGAATGAGAATTTCGGATCTTATTACTAGGGCAGAAGGATTAAAAGAAGATGCTTATAGTAAAAGAGCAAGAATTATTCGTTTAAAAACAGATTTGACAACAGAGATTGTAAACGTTGATTTAAGTGCTGCATTATCGGGAGATTTGAATGCTGATATTGAATTAAAAAGGGAAGATATTGTTACGGTTTATTCGATTCTAGATTTTAGAGAAGAATATAAAGTAACAATTGACGGAGAAGTAAAAAATCCAGGTGAGTATGAATATTTTGAAAACTTAACTTTAAACGATTTGGTAGTACAAGTGGGAGGTTTAACAGGCTCTGCTTCTAAAAGAGTTGAAATTGCCAGAATGGTTAAATCTGATGAAATTGACGATGCTGATCCGAAACGTATTGAATTGATAGAACTGGAAATTACTGCTCATAATAATGAGCAAATTAAAAACTTTGTTTTAAAACCTTTTGATGTCATTAATATTCGTCGAATGGCTGTTTACGAAAAACCACAAATGGTTATTGTTAGTGGAGCTGTCGGATATCCTGGTAAATATGTCCTGGCAAATAAAAAAGAAACAGTTTATAATGTAGTAATGAGAGCAGGTGGTTTAACATCGATTGCCAATTTAGATGGTATGAAGATTAAAAGACCAATTAAGCAAGAACAGATAGAACAACTTGAAAGTATTGATCTGAATTTATCTAAAAATGACACTTTAAAGGAAAAGCTTACTAAAAAATTAAAAGAAGAATTAAAGTACGCTACTATTCCAGTTAACTGGGAAAAAATAGTAAAGGATAAAAACCACTACTCTAATGTTACTTTGTTTCCCGGCGACGAAATTGAAGTGGCTGTTTATAACGAAGGAGTGAAAGTAACAGGGAATGTACTCCTAACTTCTGAAATTCCATACAGAAGCGGAAAAGGATTTAAATATTATATAGATGCCGTAGGTGGTGTTGATAGTAAAGGATGGAAGAAAAAAGCCTATATTATCTATCCAAATGGTAAAGCGGATGTAACAAAGTCATTTTTATTCTTTAGATCATATCCAAATGTGGAGCCAGATTCTCAGATTGTCGTACCAGAAAAACCTGAAACTAAGAAAATGAGTACTGGAGAATGGGTAAGTATTGGCAGTGTGCTTACTAGTTTGGCCTTATTAATTGTTACCGCTTTTAAATAATTTTTAATGGAAAAGATAAATGTCTTGAACGACGAGATTACACTAAAGGAGTTGATAATTAAAGCTAAAAAAATGTATTCATATTTGCTTACGCAATGGAAAATTATATTTTTAGCTGCTCTTATAGGTGCGCTACTGGGAGTGACTTACTCTATTATAAAGAAACCTATTTACACGGCTACTTTATCTTTTGCTTTAGAAGATGACAAAAACGGTGCTGGTGGTCTAGGAAGTGCTTTAGGTTTAGCAAGTTCCTTTGGTTTAGATCTTGGCGGAAGTGGAGGAGGTATTTTTACGGGTTCAAATTTGACTGAATTATTTAAATCTCGTAGTATAGTCGAGAAAACTTTGTTAACTCCTGTAACGGTAAATAATAAAACAATTTCTCTAGCTGAAATGTATATTCAAAATAATGAGTGGAGAGAAAATTGGGAAGGAAAACCAAAATTTAAAAATATTCAATTTTTACCGGATAGTAACCGTAAAGATTACACACGAGCTCAGGACAGTATCTTAGGGGAAATTTACAAAAAGTTGTCTGGTGGCTCACTAATGGTTGGACAAAAAGATAAAAAAGCAAGTATCATTAATATTGACGTTTCATCGACTAATGAGCTCTTTTCAAAATTTTTTTGTGAAGCTCTTGCAAGGCAAGTTGGGAAGTTCTATGTAGAAACTAAAAGCAAGAAAGCTAGGTTAAACATGGATATATTAGAAAGACAAGTTGATTCTATTAGAAGTGAGCTTAATGGAGCTATTACCGGCGTTGCCATTGCAAATGATAATACATTTAATTTAAATCCGGCACTCAATGTTAGACGAGCACCATCTGCTAGAAGGCAAGTAGATGTTCAGGCTAATACCGCAATTTTAACCGAATTAGTAAAGCAGACAGAATTAGCCAAGGTAACTGTACGTAAAGATACACCACTTATTCAAGTGGTAGATAGACCCATTTTGCCTCTACCTAAAGAAAAATTCGGAAAAGCAAAAGGGTTGGTTTTAGGTGGCTTTTTAGCGGTATTCCTAAGTGTTTTAGTTCTTATTCTAAAAAGAGTATTTAAAGATTTCGCTAATTAAGTTTTTTTATTTTGGATAATTATGATATGATTATTCAATGAAGTTTTGGATTGGTCAATTATGGAAAATGTATTGTTATTAGGTGGAACTGGGTTTATAGGATCAAATATTATTAATTTTTTTGCAAAGGATAAATATAAAATATTTATTTTAGAGTTACCAGGTGAGCTGTCTCATCCTACTGATGATTTTACAATTTATTACGGAAAACTAGAGCAAATAGATTTAATAAAAAAAATTATCACTGATAATTCAATTAATACAGTTATCCATTTAGTTTCTACTTTAATTCCATCAAGTGATCTTGATGCCTATCTTAAAGAATTTGATACAATAATCAAACCGACAATAAATTTACTTCCTTTTTTGGCAAAATCGAATGTTAGGTTTGTTTTTTTCTCCTCAGGTGGTACCATTTATGGAGTTAATAAAAATGGTGTTTTTACTGAGTCAAGTAAAAAAGATCCAATTTCTTATTATGGGCAGTCAAAGCTTATTCTTGAAGAGTCAATTCTTTTAGAAAGTAGAAAATCCGGATTAAATTATTTTATATTTCGACCTTCTAATCCATATGGGATTGGTCAGAATATATTTGGAAAACAGGGATTTATAGCCGCTTCAGTTGGTCATTTATTGAAAAAAGAAAAAATAATTATTTGGGGAGATGGTAGTGTTGTAAGAGACTATATTAATATTGTGGACTTAGCTCGAGGCGTTGTTAAGGTTATTGAAAGTGGATTAAAGAATGAAATATATAACGTAGGGAGTGGCCAGGGTTATTCACTAAATGAAATTATCGGTATTTTACAGAATTGTTCAAGTGAAGGTTTTGAAGTTGAATATTCAGAAGCACGATCTGTTGATGTTCCAATTATGATATTAGATGTAAAAAAATATAATGATTTGGTTGGTGATTCTAGAATCAGTATAGATGATGGTATAAGAAATTTTTATAATTATGAATTAGCTAAAAAAAAAGATCTAATTAAATGACAAACTTATGCCTTTCCATATGTATTCCAACTAATGGACGAATTGAAACTTTGAAACAGACATTAGATAGTATATATCGAAATTGCACTGTTCCTTTTTCTGAATTTGAAGTTATATTATCTGATAATTCGAAAAATAATGAGTTAGAAATTTTATTAGAATCATATCAAGAATTTCCTAATATTGTTTATAGTAAGACAGATTGTGAAGGATTTCTGAATTCTATTAATGCTTTAAAATTAGGTAAAGGATCATTTTTAAAATTGCATAATAATTATACAATGTTCTCAAATGAAGGTTTAGCGAAATTCATTTCATCTATAAAAAAGGAAGAACAAACCAAGCCAATGATTTTTTTTAAAAATTCAGGTAAGGACCCGCACCGTGAATATAATTCATTCGACTCATTTAATTCAGACTTATCATTTTGGAATTCTTGGAGCTCCGGGTTTTCTATTTGGAGACAAGACTTTGAAGAGGTTTTAGATTTGGAAGTCAATAAAATGTTTCCTCACACTTCCTTATTTCTAAGTCAACATTTCAAAAAGATATTTATCATCAATGATTATGTGTTTTTTGAAAATCAGGATGTGCCCAAAAAAGGAGGATATAATTTATTTAGAACTTTTGCTGTAGATTATTTGAAGTTGATGGAAGAATCAACTGTAAAAGGTCATATTTCTAGTGCTACTTTTGAAAAAATAAAGAAAGATCTTTATTTTAATTTCTTAACTATTTGGTATTATAACACCAAGATACTTGAAAATGAATATACGTTTATCCTCGATGAAATTAAAGAAAGTTTACAAGTCTACTATGGGATAAATGCGTATTATAAATTAATTTTTTTTAGTTACTTATTTGCTTTGAAAAAAGAAGTTCGTTCTTTTTTAAATTTCAAAATCCAAAAGTAAGAGATGTCTTGTGATTGTAAGGTGCAGACAAGGAAATTTGGGAAACTTATTTTACAGAGAATATTTGAAATGTACAAACAAAATTTTGGAATGAAAATCTATAATAGCAAAAAAAAAAACTAAAGTTTATGTTGTTAAAATCTATTTAAAAGGTTGAAAAAAAAAATATTTTTGTTGAAAAACAAACTTGGTATCGACGGTGCTATAGCATTTACAGTTTTGTCGAGAATTATACAAGCTGGTGGGGGGGTTATAAGTCTTATTTTTGTTGCAAAATTTTTATCAAAGGTTGAACAAGGTTATTATTATACGTTTGGTAGTATATTAGCAATTCAAATTTTTTTTGAATTAGGCCTGTCTAATATTATTACCCAGTTTGTTGCGTATGAAAGTGCGAATTTAAAGTTTACAGATAAAATTAGTTTTTCGGGGCCAGTGGAGTCTAGTTCACGTTTGTCTTCTTTGCTTCGATTTACTATAAGGTGGTTTTCAGTAATTGCATTTTTATTACTAATTGGGCTATTAATAACAGGTTATTTCTTCTTTCATAAATTTGGAAAAAATGATACTATTATTGAGTGGCAAATACCTTGGTTAATTCTTTCAATTACCACTTCACTCTCCCTAATGGTTTCTCCAATTTTAGCTTTTTTTGAAGGACTGGGAAAAGTTAAAGAAGTGGCTAAAATTCGCTTAACTCAACAAGTTATTCAATTATCTTTTGTACTTAGTCTCTTTTTTATGGGATTTAAGTTGTATTCTAGTCCTGTTGCTGCAATAATTGCATTTACAATAGTTCCCATTTGGATTCTTTTTAGCGATAAGAAAAAAATGCTAATTTTCATTTGGAATAGTATTGGTATCTATAAAGTTAATTACAGACTTGAAATTTTTCCATTTCAGTGGAAAATTGCCCTAAGTTGGATTAGTGGTTATTTTATTTTTCAATTGTTCAATCCTGTTCTTTTTGCTACAGAAGGTGCAGTAGTAGCGGGCCAAATGGGGATGACACTGGCAGTTTTAAATGCCATTCTTATGTTTACTTTAAGTTGGGTTAGTACCAAAGTTCCAATGTTCTCCAGTTTAATTTCTAAAAAGAGTTATAAGGAATTGGATTTTCTATTTAATAAAACATTGATTCAATCGTCATTTTTAAATATTATATTTTTAACCTTTTTCTTTTTGTTAATTTTTGCAACGCGACATTTTAATATAAAAATTCAGGGACAAAGTATAGGAGATCGTTTCCTACCATTTTTTCCGATGTTATTTATGACTATAACTATCTTTTTAAATCACGTCATTAACGCTTGGGCTACATATCTGCGGTGCCATAAAAAAGAACCAATGTTAATAATGAGTATTGTTGTTGGGATATTATGCTCAGCTTCAACCATAATTCTAGGGAGAAAATTTGGATCTTTTGGAATGACCTTGGGATATTTAGTGCTTACAGTTGTTAGTTTTCTTTGGACTTATTTAATTTTTAAAAGTAAAAAAAATGATTGGCACTCTGAATAGTAATATGGCGAAATGAAAAAAGTTGTTTTTAAAATAATTGAACTTGTTGTAAATTTATTTTATTTCATTCTAGGACCTAATAGGACCAAAATGATGGTGTTTTATTATAATTATACTTATTCCCTATGGGTAGGGAAGAGATTTAGGCAAATTGGTAAAAATTTTTCTATCATGTCTCCATTTTATTCACATGGAGAAAAACATATATTAATTGGCGAAAATTTTAATTGTGGTGTACGTTTTCGTGTGGAAGCAATAGATGAATATTTAGGCTTTAAATTTAATCCTAAAATAGTAATCGGAAATAATGTTAGAATAAACCATGATTGCCACATTGGAGCCATTAATGAAATTGTAATTGGTAATGGTGTTCTTATAGCGAGTAAGGTATTTATTACCGATCATTACCACGGAAGAATAGAGAGCAACGCCATTTTAGTTTCTCCTTTTGAAAGACCATTGTATTCTAAAGGATCAGTTGAAATTAAAAATAATGTATGGATAGGTGAGGGAGTTGTCATTATGCCCAATGTTACCATAGGCGAAAATAGCATTGTGGGTGCGAATTCTGTTGTAACTAAGTCAATACCTCCCAATTCGGTAGTTGGCGGTAATCCCGCTAAAATTTTGAGATCCCTTTGAACCAACTTTTAAAATATTAATTTGTGAAATTAGGCGCAGTTATTATTGTTTATAATCCGGATATCAATTCGTTGATATCTCATGTGGAGAAATTAATTAAAAATATCGATACGGTAATTTTATATCAAAATTCCCTAATAGATGATAAATTATTGTCTAATCTATTCAGTGGTAAAATAACAATAATTGGTGATGGCAGAAATGTAGGAATTGGGGAGGCTTTAAATTCAGCAATAACGATTTTGAAAGAAAAAGATTTTACACATGTTTTATCTTTAGATCAGGATAGTTATTTTAAGGAAGGTCATTTAAGTAACTTTATTAAATTAGTCGAGGATTTTAAAGATGATACTGTAGGAGTATTTGCTCCAAATTACAATAATCGCGGAGAGCTACTTTTTGATAATACAAAAGAAATATTTGAAGATTCTGATGCTATAACATCAGGCTCAATTATTCCTTTGGATGTATTTGATTTGGCGGGAGGATTTAATAGTGATTTATTTATTGATACAGTTGATCAGGAATTTTGCTACAGAATTAAAAGTACCTTTGGATTAAAAACAATTATTTTTCCAGCTGTTGAACTTATTCATGAATTAGGTTATCCGTTAAAAATTATTTTTGGGTTAACAACGCAAAATTACTCATCCTTTCGAACTTATTATCTGGTGAGAAATCATATTTTTTTATGGAAAAAATATCCAAAACTTTATAAAAAAGAGTACAAGAATAGTTTACTGAAAAATTATATTTTTTATAGAATTATTAAAATAATTTTAGGTGAAACCGATAAAATAAATAAAATTAAATCAATTATTAAAGGCATATCTCACGGATTTTCAATGAAGCACATCATTTAAGATAAATCCATAACTTAAAAATGCCGTTAAATTTTTGGTTTATTTAAGCATTAAATTATTAAAAGAAAGAAAGCGAGGCTTTTATGGATAGGAATGTTTCAGTTGCTATGGCAACATATAATGGTTCGAGATATATAGAAGAGCAATTATTTTCTATACTAAATCAAAGTTTACCTCCCAAAGAAATCATAATTATAGATGATAATTCTACCGATGACACTTTCGATATTTTAAAAAAAATTCAAGAGAGTCATCCAACAATAGTTTTATACAAAAATGACACCAATATTGGTCCTATAAAGACATTTAAAAAAGCAGTAGCTTCTAGTAAATTCGATTTTGTGGCGTTATGTGATCAGGATGATGTGTGGAAAAGTAATAAGATTGAAATTTGTTTAAATCAATTAAAACAATTAGATCAAAATTTGCCTTCAATTGTTTTTACAGATTTGCAAATGATTGATTCTAACGGAAGTGTTCTGCAGAATTCTTTCTGGGAATATCAAAATTATAATGTTTCAAAAACTAAATTTAAGCATTTGCTATTTGGAAATATAGTAACTGGGTGTACTGTTTTAATGAATTCCAGTATGAAAAGGGAGATCTTAAAGATGCCAAATGATGTAATAATGCACGATTACTGGATTGCTCTTATTGCTTTCAGCATAGGCTCATTTAAAGCAATAGGAACATCTACTATTAACTTTAGAGTTCATAGAGAAAGTGTTACCGATAAGTCTAAAAGGACTATTTTGGTAAGAATCAAATTGTTACTAGACATTTTTACAGGATCTCAAAATAATTATAAAAATCAAAATATTTTGCAAGCAGAGTCTTTTTTTAATATATATAAAGAAAGATTAAATCAAGAAAATTCAAATGATATACGAAAGTTTCTTGCTTTAAAAAATAAGAATGCTATCTTAAGAAAAATATATGTGGGATATTTGAAATTTTTGTCAAAAAGCTGATCAGATTATAAAAATTAAAGATTTGTTGGAAAATTACCTTTTTTAATGTAGCTGGAAAAGGAGCTTTAAATAACATTTAAATGGTACAAAAAGTAGTTAGTTTTTTATTTTCTTGTTTGGTAATTATATTGATAATTGATCCGGCAGATAGGTTATTTCACTTAAAAATGCCAATTTTTGCTTTGATATTACTTGTGTGGTTTATGTCAAAGCTTAATAATAGTATTAAATATAAAATAGATTCTATTTTAATGGTCGTTGGATTTTTAATTATTGCACTTATTGGATTATTTGCGGCTATATTTCAAAATGAGGATATTGATTATGCTTTTGCAATTGGTTTTTTTAAATCATTAACTATTTTATTTCTATTATTTGTAGTCATTGATTTAAATATTGAAGCAGATAAATTTTTGAATAAATATTCGATTCTAATTCCTTTGTTAACTATTCCAATCTATATAATCTCTATAAATTTTCCAATATCGTTTGCTTTCCTATATGATTATTTAGTAGTTGAAAAGCAAGTTGCAATGATCGCTAATAGACAATTTTATGGATATGATATTTTGTCTGTATACTATAAAACAAGTGCAGTATTAGTTTTTCCGTTGTCTTTTTATAGCTATAATTTTTTTATAAAAAAAAAAGGAATAAAGAATTTGATTTTAATTATTCTTCTTTTCGTTTGTTTGGTAATGTCAGGTACGAGAGCAAATATTATTTCGGCTGCTATTATAGTATTGTATTATTTATATCAATATTTTAAGATAAAAAGAAATGCTCTATATACTATAATTGGTGTAATTTCCATCTTTTCGGCTTTAACTTATTTTATTTTAAGCTTATCATTTGCTGAAAAAGAAGAATCCTCTGAAATAAAATCAGGTCATTTTACGTCCTTTATTGGAAATATTGGTGATAATCCTCAATATTTGTTGTGGGGTCAGGGTTTAGGCAGCAAATCATATTCAACAGGCACAAGCACATTTTTATCACAAACAGAATTAACCTATTTTGACTTAGTGAGATTTTTTGGTTTACCATTAACATGCATATTTATTTTTTTAGTAATCTACCCTCTTGTCTATCTCTATCAGAATCAATTAATATTTGAAAGAAATAAATACGCTGTTATTGCTTTCCTAACTTATCTATTTATTGCAGGAACAAATCCTCTTTTAATAAGCTCTACCGGGATGCTAATTTTAATTGTCATGTATTCTTTTACAAATAAGAATATATATGTTTGATATATATTCTTATTGCACTCAAGTTTAGGGAGGAAAAAAATGGGACAGGAGATATAAAACATAAAGCATGAAATTAGCAATTTTACTTGCAACTTATAATAGCGAGAAATATCTTAAAGTACAAATTGATAGTATTTTAGCACAATCTTTTTCAGATTTTACATTGTATATTCGTGATGATGGATCAACAGACTCTACTATATCAATCATAGATGAATATCTAAAATTATTTCCTAATATTATTTTTTTGAAAGATAATCAAAAGAATAGATTGTCTTTAGGAAGTTTTATGTGGATGCTGGAAAATGTGAATGCAGATTATTACATGTTTTCAGACCACGATGATTATTGGTTGGAAAATAAAGTTGAATTGACGCTGAATAAAATGTTAGCAGTGGAAAGTGTTGGCTCAAAAAAACCCGTAATTATTCATACTGACTTAAAAGTTGTAGATACTAATTTAAATGAAATCGCTCCTTCATTCTGGAAGTACAGTAAAATAGATCCAAAATTGCTAGTGAATTTTAATTTTCTAGCAGTTTATAATTTATTAACGGGTTGCACTATGATGATTAATGAAGAAGCTCGTAACATTTCACTTCCATACAGCAAATACTCACTTATGCATGATTCGTGGATTGGTTTAAAAGTTCTTGACAAAGGAGGAATTATTGATTTTATACCTAATCAGACTATTTTATACAGACAACATGGCAACAATACAATTGGAGCAACAGAAGTGGGAACCAAAAAATATTTTATTAATAAAATTTTGTTTTTAAATAGAATTTTAGAAAATAATCGTCGAAAATTAAAAATGATTAAACAAATTAGGGAGTACAGTATCTATACTTATATTTTCTATAAGTTTGTTTATGGTATAAAAAATGGAAAATGATTTATCATTATCAAAAATCAGCCTTAAAAATCAATAAATTCAGTTTTATTTTGGTATTACGTGATTTCTTAAATATATACGTATAATGATTTCAGTTTGTATAACTACATATAATGGAGAAAGATATATTAAAGAGCAAATAGAATCAATAATTTCTCAAATTTCAGAAAATGACGAAATAATTATTTCAGATGATGGTTCAAATGATAGTACATTATCAATTTTGAAATCGTTTAATGATAGGCGAATAAAGATTTTTATACATGAAAAGATACGACAGAAAAAAACTATATTTAAGTTTGATCTGACAACGCGAAATATGGAAAATGCTATTAAAAAAGCAACAGGGGATTTCATATTTATGGCTGATCAGGATGATATTTGGGAGGAAAATCGAATTAGTTCAGTCATTCCATTTTTCAATGACTACGCCTTAGTTGTTAGTGATTGTAAAGTAATAGATGAAAATAAATCTGTAATCTACAAATCTTATTTTGATTTAATTAATTCTAAAACTGGTTTTTTTAAAAATTTAAGACAGAACTCCTATTTGGGTTGTTGTATGGCTTTTAAAAGTGATATCTTGAATTATGCTATGCCATTTCCAAATAAAGCAGTACCGCATGATATTTGGATTGGATTAATGGCAGAAATTTTCGATCAAGTTTACTTTTTTAAAGAAAAAAATATTCTCTATAGAAGGCATAGTAATAATTTATCAAACTCTGCAGAAGTAAGCAGTAACAGTTTTTTCTTTAAAATTCGGTATAGATTATTAATACTAAATTCAATTTTATTGCGGATAATAAAACATTATAAAAGACTTAATAAATGAGTTTTTAATTAAAAAGAAAATGAAAATACTAAATATAGTAAAATATTATGATCCATGTCAAGGTGGTATGGAAAGCGTTGTAAAGAATATTGTTGAAGGTATTGCAGAATCCTATGATGATATCAATTTCACGGTGTATTCAAATAATCATGAAAGAAATTTTGGTCGAAAAAACTTTTTTTTTCATAAAATTAAAGTGATTAAAGAAATTACTCCATTTTATCTTAAAAGTCAGCCTTTAAATTTAAGATATCCATTATTGAAAAAATTAATAAAAGAAAATGACGTAATTCATCACCATTATCCTTTTCCAACAATGGAAATTACTTTATTGAGATATTTTAAAACTTTACAAAAGAAAAGACTAATTATTACATGGCATGCTAATATAAGAAATTCTCGTTGGAGTTGGATTGAAAAGTTTTATAATCCAGTTGTAAAGAAATTACTAGATAAGGCAGAATATATCGTTGTTACTTCACCAAAGTTGCTTGAAGCTTCAGAAATTTTAAAAGATTATAGAGATAAGGTTAAAGTTATTCCTCTAAGTTTTGATCCTAAGTATAATGCCTTAGAATCTAAAAAATTTCCATCACATAAAAATTTTGAATTACTTTTTGTAGGTAAATTAAGGAAATACAAAGGAGTTGAGTACTTAATTGCGGCAATTGAGGTACTACCAGTAAAATTAACAATTGTGGGAAATGGTGAAGAATTACAAGCTTTAAATGAACAAGTAAATGAACTTGGTATTTCTGATAAAGTTCTATTTGTTACCAATGCGAATGATTTTCAATTAGCCCAGATTTACAAGAAGTCTGATTTATTTGTGCTACCATCCATAAATGAAGCAGAAGCCTTTGGAGTCGTTCAATTGGAAGCAATGGCAAACGGACTTCCTGTTATTAATACTAATTTAGAATCAGGTGTTCCATATGTGTCATTAAATGATTTTTCCGGTATAACTGTAGAACCTAAGTCTTCAGAAAGCTTGAAAAGTGCTATTTCTAGAATTATTGAAAATAAAGAAGTATATGAATTATTTTCAAAAAATGCCTTAGAAAGATCTAAATTATTTACTAGAGAAAAAATGTCGGAAGCATACATGAATTTATATAATGACTAAAGTAATTTCTATAACAGGAATGTCTGGTTTTGTTGGACGCAATTTGGCAGAAAATTTAATTAATAATTCATTTGTTATTCACGATATTTCTATGCGAGAATCTAATTGGATAAATAATTTAAAAGGAGAAGCTATAATTCATCTAGCTGGTAAAGCGCATGACACAAAAAGTAAAGATGATTCTCTAGAATATTTTAAAATTAATACAGAATTAACGGTAGAATTATTTAATGAATTTCTAATTAGTGACGTTACTGATTTTATTTATTTTAGCAGTGTAAAAGCCGCAGCTGATCAGGTTGAAAGTGTTTTATTTGAAAATGTTATACCTAATCCTACTACTCCTTATGGACAATCTAAGTTAAAAGCAGAAGAATATATTTTATCGAAGGAAATCCCATCTGGAAAAAGAGTTTTTATTATCAGGCCTTGTATGATTCACGGTCCGGGCAATAAAGGAAATTTAAATTTACTTTATAACGTTGTAAAAAAGAGAATTCCGTACCCATTAGCCGCTTTTCAAAATGAAAGGTCATTTTTAGGAATTGATAATCTTAATTTTTTAATTAATGAAATTTTGAAGAATAAAGAAATCTCTTCTGGTGTTTATAATTTTTCTGATGATGAGTTTTTATCGACAAATGAATTGGTTGAAATAATATCTGCCGTTTCCAATAAAAAAAACTTATCATTTGTAATTCCAAAATCTATAATTCTTGGTTTGGCTAAAATAGGAGATTTGGCAAGGTTACCACTGAATTCTGAAACAATTCAAAAACTGACTGAAAATTATAGAGTTTCGAATCAGAAAATAAAAACAGCAATAGGAATTGAAAAAATGCCGAATACAGCTAAACAAGGAATAGAAAAAACGATAATAAGCTTTATAAATAAGTAATGGAATATACAATTCTGGGAATTCTTTTAATGATTTTGATGCTACTTTATTTTAAAGTAGCAGATCGTTTCAATATTATTGATAAACCCAACCAAAGAAGTTCCCATACAGAAATAACATTACGAGGAGGTGGAATCATTTTTTGGTTTTCAGCCTTAATTTATTTTCTACAGCATATTGAAAATAATTATTTTTTCTTTACTGGAATTACTCTGGTAAGCTTAGTAAGTTTCTGGGATGATATTCAGAGTTTGTCAAATAAAATCAGAATTTCAATTCATTTTTTATCCATTACCCTAATTTTTTATGATTTAGGAGTATTTAATTTAGTGCCGATTTGGGGAGTTGTTATAACTTACATTTTATCAATTGGACTCATTAATGCTTATAATTTCATGGATGGTATAAATGGTATAACAGGACTTTATACTTTAGTAGTGATGGGTTCGCTATTATATGTTAATTCAAAAGTTCAGTTATTTACAGATGGGAATTTCATTAAGTATGCAATGATTGCAAGCTTAGTTTTTCTTTTTTTTAATTACAGAAAGAAAGCCAAATGTTTTGCAGGTGACGTTGGAAGTATTGCAATAGCCTTTTGGGTAATTTATTTAGTCTTAAAACTTATTTTGATTACAAATTCACTTATATGGCTTTTGTTTTTAGCTGTATATGGAGTAGATGCTGTTTGCACGATTATCCATCGTTTGTATTTGAAACAAAATATTTTCGAGGCACACCGTCTACATCTATATCAAGTCTTAAGTAATGAGTATAAAATAGATCATAGATTGGTTTCGTTGTATTATGCTTTAGTTCAAATCGTAGTTTCGGCTTTGATTATAATTTTATATCAGAAAGTTGATGATGTGTTGTTGTTTGTAATAATTATCGTACCATTACTTTGTGTTTACACTTTAAAATTTTATTTGTTGAACAAACACACATTAAGATTTAACTCATGATTCCTAAAATAATTCAAGGCGGAAATTTTTCAGATCATCGAGGAACGATCTCATATGTAAATGACTTTTCTTTTCAAGATATTGAAAGATTTTATATCATCAGTAATTCTGATGAGAATCCAATTCGGGCCTGGCAAGGTCATAAATTAGATGCCAAAAATTTTTATTGCTTAAATGGATCTTTTAAAATTCATTTTGTAAAAATTGATGACTGGGAAAATCCTTCGCAACATTTGATTGTTGAAACAGTTTTTGTTTCTTCGTCCGACAGTAAAATAGTTCATATACCGGCGGGTTATGCTAATGCTATAGAATCTTTAGAAACAAATTCAAAACTACTGTCCTTTTCCACTTTACCATTAGTAAATGTTAAAGAAGATGATGTGCGTTATTCATCGGATCATTGGAAAATAAATGGATAAAAGAATTTATTTATCACTATCACAACAAAGTGGTTTTGAACAGGAATATATTCAGAAAGCACTAGATATGAATTGGATCACTTCTGGCGGTCCAAATGTTAATGATTTCGAAGCTACGTTACAAAATTATCTTTCGGATAATCATTTTGTTACTGCTTTAAATTCTGGAACTTCTGCAATTCATCTAGCTTTAATTTTGCTTGGAATCAAAGCGGGGGATGAAGTTATTTGTCAGAGCATGACATTCTCAGCTTCTGCCAATCCTATTTTATATCAGGGAGCAATTCCTGTTTTTATTGATAGTGAAAAGGATACTTGGAATATTTGCCCTAAAAATCTTGAAATTGCAATTAGGGACAGGGTAAAAAAAGGCAAAAAACCTAAAGCAATTATTGCAGTTCACTTATATGGAAATCCGTATAAGATTGATGAAATTCATGCGATTGCCGATAAATATCAAATTCCTATTATTGAAGACAGTGCCGAAGCTTTTGGAAGTTCATACAAAGGAAAAAAATGTGGTACATTTGGTGATTTTGGTATTTTATCATTCAATGGAAATAAAATCATTACGACTTCAAGCGGAGGAGCATTAATTACAGAATCAAGGGAAGCAAAAGAAAAAGCAATTTTTTATGCTACTCAATCAAAGGATGATGCAGTTCATTATCAGCATAGTGAAATAGGTTATAACTATCGAATGAGTAATATTTGTGCAAGCATTGGACTGGGACAAATGCAAATTCTCAATGAAAATGTAATAAAAAGAAGAGATAATCATGTTTTTTATAAAGAGATTTTTAAAGGAATAGATGATATAGAACTTTTTGAAGTTTTAAATGAAGATTATTTTTCAAGCTATTGGTTAAATACGATTTTGATCAATACTGATAGCCAAAGTAAAAATAGGGAAAATTTAAGACTAGCACTTGAAGAAGAAAATATCGAAAGTCGTCCACTTTGGAAGCCAATGCACTTACAGCCAATTTTTCAAAAATATCCTTATTATGGCGATAAAATCTCGGAGACGTTATTTGAAAAAGGTTTATGTTTGCCATCAAGCTCAAATCTAACAAAAGAAGATAAAAATAGAATTAAAGAAGTAATTGAAAACTTCTTTAAGTAAGTAAATAAATAAATAAGAGTTATATTTTAATATGAAAATAGAAGAAACGTTTATAAAAGATTTAGTAGTTGTTGAGCCAACTGTATTTGGAGACGAAAGAGGTTATTTTTTTGAATCTTATAGTAAAACTAAGTTTGAAGATTTAGGAATTGATATAGATTTCGTGCAGGACAATCAATCTTTTTCTAAAAAAGGAACACTAAGAGGTCTACATTACCAAAACCCACCTTTTGCACAAACCAAATTAGTACGCGTTTTAGAAGGTGAAATTATTGATGTTGCGGTAGATTTAAGAAAAGATTCTCCAACTTACGGAAAATCATTTAGTGTTTTATTATCAGCAGAAAATAAAAAGCAATTATTAGTGCCACAAGGTTTTGCTCATGGTTTTTCAGTTATTAGCGAAACAGCTTCAGTGATGTATAAGTGTGATCAGTTTTATAATAAAGCTTCTGAAGGCGGTATTAAATTTGATGATCCGTCATTAAATATTGACTGGGGAATGAACTTAGAGGAAGCCATCGTTTCAGAAAAGGATCAAATTCTTCCTTTTATCCAAAATTGTAATAGTTTATTTTAATGGAAAAAATTCTTGTAACCGGAGCAAATGGACAATTAGGTTCTGAATTGGCTGTTATTGCAACAAATTATTCAAAATATGAATGGATTTTTGCTGACAGGAAAATTGTAACTTTAGATAACTTAGAGAAGCTTGAATCTCAATTAAATGATATTCGTCCAGACGTGATTTTTAATTGTGGTGCTTACACAGCAGTTGATAAAGCTGAAACTGAAAAAAATCTGGCGTTTACAGTAAATCATTTAGCGGTTGAATTGATTGCAAAATATGCATCAGAAAATAATGTAAAACTGATTCATGTTTCTACCGACTATGTTTTTGATGGTACTTCGTCAGTTGCTTTAGATGAAGAAGCAATAACAAAGCCGATAAATGTCTATGGTGAAAGTAAAAGAGCTGGAGAAATTGCCTGCTTAAAAGAAAATCCAAATTCAATTATTATAAGAACCTCTTGGGTATACAGTAAATTTGGAAATAATTTTGTTAAAACCATGCAGCGCTTAATGCAGGAAAGAGATGAGATTAATGTTGTAAATGATCAAACTGGTTCGCCAACATACGCTGCTGACTTAGCTCATGCTATGATTGATATTGTAGACTCTTCAAAGTGGATTTCCGGAATTTATAATTATTCAAATGAAGGCGAAATAAGTTGGTATGAATTTGCGTTGGCAATAAAAGAACTTGGTGAATATAATTGTAATGTTGGTGGCATTTCTTCATCATCATATCCAACTCCAGCCAAAAGGCCAAAGTTTTCATTGCTAGATAAGAATAAAATTAAGACAACCTATAATTTAGATATTCCGGATTATAAAGAGAGTTTAAAAAAAATGTATACAAAATAGAAATGATTATAAGATTTAATTTAGATTCTGTAAGGAGAATCTAAAATCTAAGATCACAAATCTAAATTTAAAAAATATGAAAGGAATTATTTTAGCCGGAGGATCTGGCACACGTTTACATCCATTAACACTTGCCATGAGCAAGCAAATGATGCCGGTTTATGATAAACCAATGATTTATTATCCATTATCTACTTTGATGATGGCAGGTATCAATGAAATCTTAATTATTTCAACACCCCATGATTTGCCAAATTTTAAAAAATTATTAGGAGATGGATCTACTCTGGGGTGTAAATTTAGCTACGCTGAACAAGCTATTCCTAATGGATTAGCCCAGGCTTTTGTTATCGGTGAAGAATTTATAGGAAATGATGAGGTTGCTTTGATATTGGGTGATAATATATTTTTTGGGTCTAATATGCAGGAGCTTTTAAAATCAAATACAAAACCAAACGGTGGAGTTGTTTTTGCTTATCATGTTTCTGATCCGGAAAGATATGGTGTAGTAGAATTTGATGAAAATTTAAATGCTATTTCTATTGAAGAAAAACCTGACGAACCAAAATCAAGTTTCGCAGTTCCTGGATTGTATTTTTATGATAATTCTGTTGTAGAAATAGCTAAAAATATCAAGCCAAGTGCTCGCGGTGAATATGAGATTACTGATGTAAACAAAGTATATTTGGAAAGAGGAGCATTAAAAGTTGGTATTTTAAGTAGGGGAACAGCTTGGCTAGATACAGGAACCTTTAATAGTTTGATGCAAGCAGGCCAATTTGTTCAGGTATTAGAGGAAAGACAAGGATTAAAAGTGGGATGTATAGAAGAAATAGCCTGGAGACAGGGATTTATATCAGATGACCAATTAGAAAATCTGGCACTACCTTTAGTTAAGTCTGGATATGGTTCTTATTTGATTGAATTTTTAAAACAAAAAAGAAAAGGAGTTAAAGTCTAAATTACCAAGAGAAATAATTTTTCAATACCTTTAATTTGTATTTTTGTAAGACATACAAATTTTGCAGAATCAAAATCATAAAAATTGAATACAGATAAACAGACCAAAGTAGCCGATTTGTTGCATAATTCATTCTCTCCAAGGAATCTAAGGGCGCATATTAATAATCTTAGCTATTTGCCTAGGTGGATAATTGTTGCCATTGATATAATGGTTTTGGCTTTCTCCTTTACATTTACCTATATGTTGTTTGAAGGAACGGCATTAGGCTATATTATTACATCTCATGATTTTTATTTTGTTGGAGCACTAATTGTTGTAAATATATTTTTCTTCTGGCTGTTTAGAACCTATTCTGGTATTATCAGGCATTCTTCTTATATTGATGCTATAAAACTGTTGTTCTCTCAAATGTCAGTTTTGGTATTTTTCTTGTTTTTTAATTTAGTTTTTGAATTATATACAGGTCATAAAGCATTTTTAAATACTGCTCTTTTTATTAATTTGGTTTTGTCGTTTTGTGGTTTGTTTTTGTATCGTGTTATTGTAAAACAAACTTTTGAATTGTATTTTTCAGAAAAAACAAGTACGAAATTAATTAGAACAGTGATTTACGGAACAGATGCTAATGCTATTTCTGTTGCCAATGCATTAAAATTTGAAACTCCTTCCAGATTTAAAATTGTTGGTTTTGTAGACAAAAACAATCAGAATGCATCCAAGCGAATGCTGGATTTGCCAATTTTGATTCTTAGAAAAAAATTACCTGCTTTAATGCGTTCAGTAGCAGCAGAAGGTGTAATTATAGCAGATAAAAGTTTATCTAAAGAAGAACAATTAATTATTGTCGATCAATGTTTAGAGTTTAACTATAGAGTTTATACAGTTCCATTGATTTCGGATTGGGAAAACCAAAAAGAGATTTCTCAGAAAGTAAAAAATATTCAGATTGAAGATTTGCTAGAAAGAAAACCTATTGTTTTGGATAGTAAGTCGATTTCTAAACAATTAAAGGATAAAACCATTCTTATTACAGGAGCTGCAGGATCTATAGGTAGCGAAATCGTAAGGCAAGTACTTGGATTTAATCCTAAAATGGTAATTATATTAGATCATGCCGAAACGCCTCTTCATAATTTATGTCTCGAGACATTGGGAATGAACTCTGAAACAAAAATTGTAGCAGTAGTTGCTGATGTGAGAAGTAAAAAAGCATTAGAAAAAGTATTTAAAAGTTATACTCCCCATGTTGTTTTTCATGCCGCTGCTTACAAACATGTTCCTTTAATGGAAGAAAATCCTGCACAGGCCATTTTAACAAATATAAAAGGCACGAAAAATTTAGCAGATTTGGCATGTAAGTACCATGTTAAAAAGTTTGTTATGGTTTCGACCGATAAAGCTGTGAATCCAAGTAATGTTATGGGGGCGAGTAAAAGAATAGCAGAGAAATATGTTCAATCTCTATTTTTGAAAAATCAACGTGAAAATAACGAAGGTTCTACAAAATTTATAACCACACGTTTTGGAAACGTTTTAGGTTCAAACGGATCTGTTGTTCCCTTGTTTACAAAACAAATTGCAGAAGGCGGCCCGGTGACCATAACACATCAGGATATTATTCGTTATTTTATGACGATTCCAGAAGCCTGTCAGCTGGTCTTGGAAGCTGGTGCAATGGGTAACGGAGGTGAAATCTACATTTTTGATATGGGTAAACCAGTTCGAATTATAGACTTAGCTAAAAAAATGATAAAATTGGCTGGTTTTATTCCAGACAAAGAAATAAAGATTAAAATCGTAGGTTTACGTCCAGGCGAAAAATTATACGAGGAATTATTAAACGATACTTCTAAAACGCTGCCAACGTATCATAATAAAATTATGATTGCGCAGGAAATACAGGACGAGTATGAAAATTTACATACAGAAGTTGACGAACTTATCGGAATTGCTGACTTTTATGATAACGATGATATAGTCGCAAAAATGAAAAAAATAGTTCCGGAATTTAAAAGTATGAATTCGGCTTTTGAAGTTTTGGATAAATAATATTCGAATTATATAAATGAATTTTTAATTCTAATTGTAAGAAAAAGGTGTTTTTTAAGAAAAACACCTTTTTGCTTTTTTGTGAATTTGTAAAACAGTAAAAATCTTGTTAATTCAATAGAGTTTCATTTTTTGTATATTGAATTTTAAAAATACTATCATAGCTTTTATAAATTCATGTTTTTTATATTGCACAAAAATTAAATAATTATTGCATCCCCAATTTAAATGGAATTAAAAACTACGGTTTACCAAAAAGTAAATAATAATAAAATTGGTAAACTTTTACGAGATAGTCTCAATGACATGTTTACTTCTCGCTTTTTAGCAAAACAACTTGCTATTCGGGATATTAAGGCACAATATCGTCAATCTTATTTAGGAATTATCTGGGCATTTATTACGCCTTTGTCAACAGCTTTAGTTTGGATCATTCTTAGCAAATCAGGAACCGTTACAGTATCAGACACTGGAGTTCCTTATCCTGTTTTTGTTTTCTCGGGAACATTGCTTTGGTCTATTCTTGTCGAGTCTATTAACGCACCAATGGCAAATACTAATGGTGCGAAAGGAATACTTTCTAAAATTAATTTTCCAAAAGAAGCTTTGATTTTATCAGGTGTATATAAGTTGCTATCCAATAGTTTTATAAAAATAATTCTACTGCTAATTTTTTTAATTGTGTATGGAGTGGGTTTTCATTTCTCTATTCTGTTATTTCCCTTGGCGTTTTTAGGTATTATCTTTTTTGGAACAACTATAGGTTTATTTATTACTCCGCTAGGAATGCTTTATAATGATATAGGCAAAATAATTAGTATGGGACTTGGTTTTTTGATGTATGCTACGCCAGTAGTTTATGCAATTCCTAAAACAGGATTGCTGAAGACTTTAATGGAAATAAATCCTTTAACACCGCTATTTTTAACTACTAGAAATCTACTATTCGGACAAGATTTGGATTATTTAATATATTACTTTGGGCTTTTTGCCGTTTGTATCCCGTTATTTTTTTTAGGATTAGTTTTTTACAGAATTTCTATTCCAATAATTGTTGAACGTATGAGTGCTTAATGATGGAGGAAAACGAAGTATTAGTAAAAGTAGATAATCTTTCTAAAAAGTTTTGTAAAGATTTAAAAACCAGTCTTTGGTATGGTGTAAAAGATCTATGCAGTAATGTACTAGGAAATAATAGTGAGGACTCCCAAGAATTACGACCAAAAGAATTTTGGGCTGTAAAAGATATAAATTTTGAATTAAGGAGAGGAGAATGCCTTGGTTTAATTGGGCATAATGGTGCGGGAAAATCGACATTGCTGAAAATCTTAAATGGCTTAATTAATCCAGATGAGGGAAAAATAACCATCAAAGGTAGAGTGTGTGCTTTGATCGAATTGGGTGCCGGTTTTAACCCAATTTTGACTGGTCGAGAAAATATTTATAATAATGGCGCAGTTTTAGGCTTTTCAAAAAAAGAGATCGATTCAAAAGTTGAAGAGATTATTGATTTTGCTGAGATTAGAGAATTTATAGATATGCCAGTGCAAAATTACAGTAGCGGGATGAAAGTGCGCTTGGGTTTTGCGGTGGCAGCGCAAATGGAGCCAGATGTATTGATTATTGATGAGGTGTTGGCTGTTGGAGATTTAGCATTTAGAATGAAGTGTTATCATCACCTAATGAATGTAATAAGTAAGAAAGTTGCCATCATTTTAGTTTCTCATAACGTAGTTGATATAATGAGATTATGTAATGTGGTTTCTGTAATTGAAAAGGGAAAAAGTATTTATTATGGTAATGTAGAGAAAGGGGTGGGATTGTATAATAATTTGGCAAATAAAGAAAGCAAAGATAGCTCAATAATAAGTGCTAAAATAATTTCTGATACAAATATTGATTTTCAAACTGGAGACACAATTAGTTTTCAAATTGATATTAATAGTAAAGAATTCATAAAGGATGCTAGAATTTTGTTTCATTTAGATTTTTCAAATTTTAGATTTTCTTCAATTTCATCCAAGTACTCAGAATTTAATTTTGATATACAAATAGGATATAATTCTTTTATATTCCAGTTAAAAAATAATCCTTTTTTAGTTGGGGGTTTTTTTTGTCAATTTGAATTGTATGGTGCCTTTTTGAAAGATTATATAGCGTCTTCAAATTTTGTACCATTTCAGATTGTTGGTCCAAGTGTAGACTATTCTGGTTTTGGTATATGTCATACTGTTAAATTAGAACATGAATTTACAGTAGACTTAAAAGATAAAAGTGCATTTGTTGAATAATGATTTTATTTTCCAAAATTTATAGCACCCACAAATAAAATATAAAATACAATTATAATGAAAAGAAAAGTTAAATTATTGAAATCATATGTTTCATCTTTCCTGAAAGATATTAGTCAATTTAATAGAAAAATAACTATATTTTTTAAAAGATCAGATTTAAAATGGTTGGAAACGAATAAAGTAGAGAGAATGGATGCCTTGATCGTTGATGATAATTATACTAATGAATCTCGAAGAGAGTTCCATTTAGATAGATATAGATTTGCAACGGGTTTTGTTAAAGGTAAAAAAGTGATGGATATTGCTTGTGGGACAGGATATGGAACAAGAATACTATTAGAAGAAGGATATGCTGATAAATGTATAGGTGTAGACATTGATAAAAAGGCTGTGTTATACGCGAAAAAAAAGCATAATGTATCAGGCAGTGATTTTATTTGTTCTTCAGCCGAAAATGTTCCAATGAATAGTGAATTTGCTGATGTTATTGTGTCTTTTGAAACTATAGAACATGTATATGGTGAGAATTTACTCATAGATGAATTTTATCGTTTATTAAAAAAGGATGGACTTTTTATAGTTTCAACGCCTAATAGTTGGCCTTTGTCTATAGCTCCTTTTCATACGAAAGAATATGATTTGGATGAGTTTAAAAGAGTTTTGGAAACTAAATTTGAAATCGAAAGCATATATAACCAAAATTCAGGTACGCCTTGGAAATATAACCATAATGAGAAAAGAGGCATTGTTGTAACGACTGACGAAAACAAGAATTTAGCAGAATGTTTTATAGCTGTATGTAAAAAAAAATAAGAGAACTAGAGTGTTAAATATCTTTATTACTATAAAGATATTTATCATCAGAAAATGCAAAATGAAAGATTTGGATGAACAAGCCTATGAAGTTGTGTGTGGCTGGCACAAAATTGTCGAGTTTAATCCAGTTTATAATGGGATAGATTATAGCCATATTATTCGATTTTATTTATGGGATAAAGTAGGGAGATCTCTACGATTGAAGAATAAAATAGATTTTGGAGAAGTAAAAGTTTATAAGGAGGAATATAAATCATTCCCTTTTTATTATACCCCACTTTTTTCAAAAGGAAATTTTAGAAGATTTTTTTTCAAAAGGAATAAAAAAAAAATTTTTATTCCTTTTCAAGTTCCCCATACTGAAAAACTTATTAGTAAGTTAAAAGAGAATAAATCTTGCAGAATTTTTTCAAAGCAATTGACATCAAAATTAAGTAAAAAAGATGTAATAAAATCTGTTAAAGTCAAATTAGACGAAAATTGGAGTGCTAGTTTGTTTACTGCTGTAATGAAAGCATTTCAGGTTTTAGGTTTGAAACTAATAGTTGAAGATGAAAAATTATTGCAAGAACAAATTAAAGGGAGTGTTTTGATTACCGACCTAGCAATGTGGGAATTAAAGAAGTATAAACCTGACGCATTATACGTGCACTCGGATAATCATCCTCCATATATTAATTATATATTAGTAGCTAAACAATTAGGAATTCCAACATTTACTTATCAACACGGTTTAGATTGCGAACATTATTTTTTAGATGATTGTTTTGCTGATTACATTGGTGTTTGGACTGAAAATAGGAAAAAGAAATATGAATTGCAGTCTAAATTTAAACCGCAAAAGATAGAAGTAATTGGGAACATATTTATTAATAAGCCATCTTTAGAAAAGAAAAGGCATTTGATAAAGAATTTATTGTTTATAACTAGACCTCATCGACCAATTAAATGTTATTCTCCTTCAAGAAATTTTTTGGAGGGAAATGATATTTTGCAAACCATACTAGATTATTTAAAAAAGCAAACAAATATCAATCTTTATATAAAACCACATCCAATGGATTTTATTGAGATTTACAAAGAAAGCATCATTAATGCCGGTCTGGAAGAAAGAGTATTTATCAGTAAGGAAAAAATTCAAGATCTTTTTGAGATTGCGGATGTAATCATAACAGAGGATTCAACAGGAGGCGCAGAGGCTATGTATTATAATTTACCATGTATTCATGCACATTTTGCAAATAGTAATCCAATAATTCCTTTAGTCGAGTACGGTTGTGCGCTTAGTGGATATAATGAAAAAGAATTGAGAGAAAACTTAGAGTTGATTTTTAATTTGACTTCTATCGAGAAGGAATCATTTGAAAAAAGACAGAACGAGTTTCTGCAAGAATTTATTCCGTTAGGAAATATTGAAGATCTGGCTAATTTTATTACTAAAAATATTTAATGAAAAAAATTCTTTTTACATCTCTAAATGACCATACACCTTGGGGGGGAAGTGAAGAGCTGTGGAGTAAGGTCGCAATGGATCTTTCGACTCATTGCCAAGTAAGTGCTCTTGTGAAAAAATGGGAAAAAATACCAAAACAAATTAATGACTTGATTGAAAATAAAATTAGTCTTATTTATAAACCAATAACCAAACAGAAATCTTTTAAAGATATACTCTTAGATAAAATAGTACAGAAAATAGCTTTAAGAAAGGCAGAATCGCGAAATGATTTTGATTCAATCGAAAATATTCGTGAGTATGATTTAGTAGTTTTGTCTGTTGGAAACCATGCAGATCCAAAGATAGTTGAATACACTGATTACTTAAAAAGATTAGAAAAGAACTACGTTGTCATAATTCAGCTGGCGACCGATTTACGATACCTGGATGATAATATCATATTAAAACTTAAGAAAGCATACGAGAATGCAGAATGTATTTATTATTTATCTTTCGATAATTTAAAGATACTTGAAATGCAATTAGGTGCCCAACTTACTAACGTGATGAAGATTGATAATCCATTTAATTTTAAACAAAACTATGTTTTGCCGCTAGATAAACATGTTTACAATGTAGCTTGTGTTGCTGCTTTAACAACGTTTCATAAAGGGCAAGAATTGTTGTTGGCTGCTATTTCTAAACAAAAATGGCAAGAACGAAATATAGTATTTAATTTTTATGGAACTGGTATAAACGAAATGCAGATAAGAAGGCTCATTAAAATATATAAATTAGAAGATAAAGTAAATCTTAAAGGTTATATGTCGGATAAAACTGAAATTTGGAAAGAAAATATTGCTTGTATTATGCCGTCAAGAATGGAAGGACAGTCTTTAGCAATGTTGGAAGCGATGTCTTTTGGTAGGGTAATTATAAGCACAAGAGTTGGAGATGCTGAAAGGTTTGTTAGGCATAATGAAACTGGCTTTTTGATAGATGCACCAACGGTAGAGCACGTTGATTTTGCTTTAGAACAAGCTTGGGAAAACAGGAAGAATTGGATTGAAATGGGAAAATTGTCTCGAAATCATCTATACAATATTATTAGAAAAGATCCGGTTGTTGATTTTTCGGAAAAGTTGCAAATATTGTTATAAATGAAAAAAATTCTATTCATATCTCATGATGCATCGCGAACAGGAGCTCCAATGGTGTTGTTTCATTTCTTGAAATGGCTGCAATTAAATCAGCCAGAAATTCAAGCTGATTTATTAGTTTTACAAGGAGGAAATTTAGAAAGTCATTTCAAAGGAGTAGTACGGAATTACTTTGATTACGAAATAAAAACTGCAACAAAAAAATTAAGTAGAAAACAACAAATTTTACTAAAAGTAGGTTTGTTTAAGAAACCCAATTTAAAAGAAAATTTACTTTTAGAATTATGTGACAATAATTATGATGTTGTCTATGCTAATACTATTGCAAGTGTGAAATTGGCTTATGATTTAGTTTCAAAAAATGAGTCTGCTAAATTCATTTTACATCTCCATGAACTCAATGCTATAATTAGATTAATGGTGCCTAATTTTGATGTTTATACAATGGCAATAGATCAGTTTATTACTCCTGCCAAAATGGTTAAAGATAATTTAATAACTAATTGGAATGTGTCGGAAAATAAGATTGATGTGGTTTATGAATGTGCTGAAATAAAGGAATCGCAAAAGCGAAATAAAACAGGCGAAAAATTTATAATAGGGGCTTCAGGAACAGTTCATTGGAGAAAAGGACAGGATGTCTTTATTCAAGTAGCGCGTTATCTCTGTAAACATTATCCTGAGAATAATTTTAAATTTGTTTGGGTTGGAACAGTTTCAGTTACTGAACACCTTATAATTGAGGAAGATTTAATAAAATTAGGTCTAAAAGATAAAGTTTTTTTTATTGGAGAAGTTGAAAACCCAGAGGATTACTATAAAGATTTTGATGTTTTTTTAATGACTTCCAGAGAAGATCCATTTCCATTGGTTTGTATAGAGGTAGGAATGAGTGGTATGCCTATAATTAGTTTTGAGAATGCGGTTGGAACTAATGAAGTTTTAGTAAAAGGCGGTGGCTTTGTCGTTCCTTATTTAGATATTGAAGCTATGGCTAATAAAGTAATTGAATATTATGAAAATCCATTATTATTGTCTGATCATGGGGCCATTAATAAAAATGCTTTTTCTCAGTTTACCCCTGACTTAATCTGCCCTCAATTTTTTTCTATAATTAAAAAAAGTTGTGCAATTTGAAGCCAAAAGTTACCATAGTCATTCCTAATTATAATCATGCAACTTTTTTGGTTCAAAGATTAGAGTCTGTATTTAATCAAACGTTTCAAGATTTCGAAGTTGTATTATTGGATGATAAAAGCACGGATAATAGTGTTGTTATTTTAGAGAGATATGCGAGTCATCCCAAAGTATCTCATTTTATAGTTAATGAAGAAAATTCAGGAAGCCCTTTTAAGCAATGGCAAAAAGGGATTCAATTAGCAAAAGGCGAATATATTTGGATTGCTGAAAGTGATGATTATTGTGAGCTTACGTTTTTAACTAAATTGATAGAACAAATTGAAGGAGACGCCTTAATAGGTATTGCATATTGTCAAACGAATGATGTTGATGAAAATGGAGTTCGTAGAAGTCATAGAATAAATTATACAGATCGATTTCAACCTAATATATGGGAAATGAACTTCGTGAAAAATGGACGAGAATTCGTTGAGTCATATTTAAGCTTTTTTAATGTTATTCCTAATGCAAGTGCAGTAGTTTTCAAAAAAGAATTAGTAGAAGATTCTATTTTTTCAACTTCTTTACTGCAGATGAAAATGTGTGGTGATTGGTATTTTTGGGTGCAGATAGTTTTAAAATCAAAAGTTTTTTTTATGTCAGAAACATTAAATTATTTTAGAGAACATCAATCTGTCAGTCGCAATCATAATGATATTTTTAAAAAAAAGTTGCGTTTACTTGAAGAAAAATCTATTCGGCTTTTTATGAATTCAGTTCAAATTACAAATTTACAATCTGAAGAATTGCTATATCGTAAATGGTTTAATTTACATGGATATCAAGCTATTTTTACTATAGCTTTTTATTTTATAAAATTAAAGAATACTTCTTTTTTTCTTTTTTTTAAGATGAGTATTCGTAATAAGTTTAGATTGTCTAAAATTAAAAGTAAATTTAAATCTGTTATGTAACTGGATTTTATGGAAATACAAAAAAAAAGAATAGCGATAGTTTCTCCTTCTCATAATATTTACTCAGAAACTTTTATTCAAGAGCAAAAAAAAGGTTTAAAGGCGAAAGTTTACTATTATTATGGAGGCGAGATGCCACAATGTTTAGAAGGATTTGGAAAATTAGGTAATTCTACAATAATAATGTCTCTAAAAATAAAACGTAAACTTGGGGTACGCACATTTTCGGCTGCAGAAACGGCGTTTATGCATTCACTAAAAAAGAATAAAATTCAAGTTGTTTTGGCACAGTACGGAACTACAGCTGATAAAGTGGTGAATGTTTGCAAAAAAATAAACATTCCTTTAATAACTCATTTTCATGGTTATGATGCCTCTGTTGAAAGAGTAATTGAAAACTGTAATTATTACAAAAGAGTTTTCGATTATAGCACTTATGTTATTGCAGTTTCACTTTCAATGCAAAGACGATTAATTGAATTAGGCTGCCCGAAAGAAAAAGTTATTTATAATGCGTGTGCACCCAATGATTTGTTTTTGAATATTGTTCCTCAATTTACTGATTCGACCTTTATTGCAGTTGGACGTTTTGTAAATAAAAAAGCACCTTATTATACTATATTAGCGTTTAAAAAAGTGCATGATCAATTTCCTAATGCAAGATTGGTTATAGGAGGTACTGGAGAATTATTAGAAACTTGTTCAAATATAATAAGAACGTTGAAGTTACAGGACGTTGTTTTATTACCAGGTATTATTGACAGAACACAATTTGTGGAATATTTATCCAAAGGTTTAGCTTTCGTGCAGCATTCTGTTACTGCATTTAACGGTGATCAGGAAGGAACTCCTGTTGGTATTTTAGAAGCCAGTGCAGCTGGATTACCAGTGATTTCGACAAAGCATGCTGGTATACCAGATGTAATTATTGAAGGTGAAACAGGATTTTTAGTCGAAGAACATGATGTGGAAGGTATGGCTGAAAAAATGATATTGCTATTAATAAATAAAGAATTAGCTATAGCATTAGGTAAAAACGGAAAAAAGAGAATAAAAACTGATTTTTCATTAGAGAGACATTTGAATGCTATTGATGATTTAATTGAAAAAACTATAAATAATAAATAATCTTGTTTTTTGAATTATTAGCGAATGTTCATATTTTTAGAAACTATTGTACTAAGGAATAAATTGATAGAATAGGGAAAAATGAAACATTTTATAGCTACCAGATTTAATTTAAAATCATCTGACTGGAAAAAAAGTAAGTCGGGTAATTTAGTATTAACTAATGAATGGTTAGAGCATAGATTTAATTTGTTTGAAAAGTATTGCTTTCCAGCAGTTATAAATCAATCCAATCAAAACTTTACGTGGTGTATTTTTTTTGATATTGATACTCCGCAAAATTTTAAAGATAAAATAGCGGCTCTCATAGCAAACACCTCAAATGTAATTCCAATATTTATTGATGGATCGGGTACCTTAAATATTTCATTTAAAAATTTTATAGGCGAAAATATTACAAATTTTGATTCCCATATTATTACCACAAGAATTGACAATGACGATATTATTCATAAAGATTTTGTAGACACAATACAAACTTTATATCGTCCAGCTGATCTTTCAGTGATTGATTTAACAAAGGGATATCAAGTTTCTATTGATGTTTCTAATCCAGAAATTCGCTTGTATACACATCCATTTAATGCCTTTATAAGCGTAATCGAGGCTTCAAAATCTTTTGAGACAGTATTTGCTAAAATGCATTATGGTTGGAAAAGCGAAAGGAACATTATTTCGTATAAAAAAAAACGACTTTGGATGGAGTTATCTCATCAGGAAAATTATGTTAACCATCGGCGAATTAATCTTAAAAAAGCTTATAGATATGATAAAAGTAAGTTTGTTTCAACGGCAGGTTTCAATATTGATTTTTTAGATGTCTTTCATACTAATTTGAAAATTAACATTCATCAAATAATAAAGTATTTCAAAACTGTGACAAGATTTATAAGTAAAATACCATTTCGAGGAAGGAGATACCTTTTGAAAAAGATTAATTTCAGTAAATAATTTTGGTTTTTCTCAATAAACAAATACAGCCAATCGCTAAGTAGAGATGAATGATATATTAATTTCAATAATTATTGCAACATACAACAGAGCAGATATCTTGTCACAAACGCTGGATAGTGTTTTAAGACAAACGTATGTTAATTGGGAATGTATTGTAGTGGATGACGGCTCAACGGATAATACGGATCAGTTGTTAACTGAATATTGTAAACAAGATATGCGTTTCAAATATCATAAAAGACCCAAAGAAAAACCGAAAGGGGGTAATGTTTGTCGAAATTTAGGCTTCGAGTTAAGTAGTGGATTGTTCATTAAGTGGCTTGATTCTGATGATTTATTATCTAATGATCTTTTACTTTCTCAGGTTAATCTTATGACTACAAGTATCGAAGATAAATATATTGTAGCAACTAGTAAATGGAATTATTTTACAGATAATATCGAAAATGTTACACCAAAAGTAAAAGAAATTAATAAAAACTATGATAATGGTTTCGATTTAATTTATGATTTTGGAGTGTATAATACTTTTTTACCTCCCCATGCTTATTTAGTTAGAAGAGAGGTTATTATGAAAAGTGGTCTTTGGAATGAATCATTGTTAATAAATCAGGATGGCGAATTTTTTACTAGAGTTTTATTAAATACATCTAAGGTTTTACATGCTCAAAATGGTACAGCTTTTTATCGATATGGGCTTTTAAATGATAATGTTAGTACTTTTTCTAATGAGCAGAAGTGTAGAGATGCAATTCTTAGTTGGATACTTATAGATACTTACATTAAAATTCATATCAAGCAGGAAAATTCTATTAAATATGTAGAAAATGGCAAACAATATTTGCTAAAAAATATATCAAATAAAGATTTAAGGCATCAATACTTGTTTTTTTTGGGCAAAACTCTCCAAGAGAAAAACTTGTATGAGCAAATAATCTTTATTTTTAATTTTATTAAAGTTAGTGTTGCCAGAAGACGTAAATTGAAATGAAAAGTAAAAAAATAGTTTTTAAAATAGCCCATTTTCCTCATTTGTCTGAAACTTTCATATTAGCCCAAATTATAACAGCCGTAAAAAGTGGCTTCGATGTGAAATTGATAATAGACAAATTATTAGATTTTGAAAGCAGTAAACAGTATGATTTAATAGCGAAATACGAAATTAAGAGCAAAATAATTTTAGAAGATCTTAAAATTCCAAAAAGTAAAATATTTCGTACATTCAAATGGATTATTCTAATACTAATTAATTTAAAAGATGCAAATCAGATATTTAAATATTATAAAGCGCATTCAAAATTTAGTTTGACATGGTTATACCAATGGGTTTTTTATAATCAATTTAATGATGCCTCTATTTTTCATGTTCAGTATGGAACAAATTCAGGGATTTTATCTTTAATGAAAAAAGTTGGTTTTAAACCTTCTTTAGTTGTTAGTTTTCACGGACATGATGCATTTTTTCCTATAAATGGTTTTATAACAAATAATGGCTATTACGATAATCTTTTTAAATATGGAGATTTAGTAGTAGTCAATACTCCTTATTTAGCAGAAACACTAATAGAATTAGGTTGCCCAGAAAAGATACTTAAAATCATTCCGGTGGGGGTAGATACAGATTTTTTTTATCCAAAGAAAATAATTCGAAATGATCAAATTACCAGATTAATTACGGTCGGAAGATTGAATATTGTGAAAGGACATATTTATGCTTTTCAAGCTGTAAAGAAATTAAAACTTGAAAGACTTAATATTAAACTGACAGTTGTTGGCGAAGGACCAGAACGTGAAAATTTGGAAAGTTACATTCGTGACAATAACTTAACAGATTCAATAATTTTAGTTGGATCTAAATCACGAGAAGAAATTCGCGAATTGCTATGGAACAATGATATTTTTGTGTTTTCATCAGTCTCATTACATAATGGGAAAAGCACCGAAACACAGGGATTAGCAACAACCGAAGCAATGGCATGTGGTTTGCCGGCTATAGTCTTTGACTCAGGTGGAGTAAAATATACTGTAGAAAATGGGATTTCTGGATTTCTTTGTGATGAGTATGACATTGATTGTATGTCGGCCAAGATTAAAACGTTGGTTAATGACAATAGTGTTTTAATTGAAATGGGTATTCAAGCCAATTATTTTGCAAATAAAAATTATTCACAGAGTTTAGTTGATGCAAAATGGCAAACAATATATGATAGGCTAAGCAATGGCGAATAATAATTTAATATCAATAGTTATTCCTTGTTTTAACGATTTTCAATATGTTGAGCAAGCTGTAGATTCTGCATTAAATCAAACGCATATAAATAAGGAAATTATAGTTGTTGACGATGGTTCAAATGCTAAAACAAAAGAGATTTTAAAGAAGATTGAACCAAAAATCACGAAATTAATAACACAAGAAAATCAGGGGCAGAGTAAAGCTCGAAATGTAGGAATTGAAGCTTCAAAAGGTGAGTATATCCTTTTACTGGATAGCGATGATTTTTTTGAAGCAACTTTTTGTGAAAAGGCTTTGACAATTTTAAAAAATAATCTAGATTTCAAATTAGTAAGTTGTTATGCTAATTTAATTTTTGAAGATAAAAAAACGAGACTTTTTAAACCTCGTGGTGGTCAGATAGTTGATTTTTTATTTTCAAATGCCGCACTTGGTACTTCAATGTTTAGGAAAGAAGATTGGAAAAATTGTGGTAGATATGATGAGACAATGAAGCAAGGTTTTGAAGATTGGGAGTTTTTTATACGCCTCTTGAAAAATGGAGGTATCGCAGACATAATACCAGAACCATTATATAACTATAGAAGAAGAAATTATTCTACAACGACTAAAGCTAATAAAGTTAAATATAGTTTGTTGATGGGTATTTATATTAAGCATAAGGATTTGTATGTTGGTCACTATGATGCGTTTGTGGGGTATTTGTTGTCTAGAATAGAATTAGAAGAACAAGAAAAGAATAAATATTTAAAAAAAACGGAAAACAAATTTTTAGATGCTTTAAAAATAATAAAATCTTTTTTTAAGAATTAATTTAAACGGTCGATAAAGAAAATTTGAATTTTATTAAAATTGAATTATGTGCAAATAGTAATATAAAAATGAACAAAAAAAAAATAAAGTATTTATTAAGTCTTTCTCCTTATGGACTATATGAAATTTATAGGAATAAGAATAAACATGCAAATTGTATTAAAAATCAAAAATTAATCATTGATAATTATTTACAGAACTATGAGGTTAGAAAACTGCAGATAGGTTGTGGCAGTAACATACTTGATGGATGGTTAAATACCGATTTGAATTATAATGATGAAGTTGCATTTCTTGATGCAGGGCAAAAGTTTCCAATTGAATCAAATATTTTTGATTATGTATATTCAGAACATCTTTTTGAACATTTGAAATTAGAACAACAACTTAATATGTTTAGAGAAAGCTATCGAATCCTAAAAAAAGGAGGAATAATGAGGATAGCTACGCCTTCCTTAGAATTTTTGTTCAAATTATATTCTGCTCCAACAGCACAAGAAAATGTCCAGTATATTGATTGGGCAGTAAAAAATATTCCAAATTTGAAAAGTGTTAATTCACTTATAGATATTGAAGAACATTATTGTTATGTAATAAATAATTTTTTCAAAGCTTGGGGACATCAAATGATACATAATTATTCTAGTATTAAAAAATTAGCATTACAATGTGGATACAAGCAAGTAAGACAGTGTAAGGTTGGTGAAAGCGATGCGTCAGTTTTAAGAAACATTGAAAAACATGGATTTATCATACCTGAAAATATAAATCTTATGGAAACAATGGTGATCGAAATAATAAAATAGTAACATATTATCCCGTTAATTTTTACAGACTCAGAAAGTATTGAAAGAAGCAACACTGGTTTTTTTAACCAGGAAATTGTCGAAGATGCCTGAAGAAGTTGTTACGGGATTATCTACTTTAGTAGGGAATCGAAAATAAAATTGATAGAATGACACAAATTTATCGAAGTAAATTCATAAAAAAAATATTCATTTTTAAATAAATGCAACCAAAAGTAACCATTATTATGGCGACCTACAATAGGGCGCATTTTATTGTTGAAACATTACAATCGATACAAAAACAAACTTTTCTAAATTGGGAATGCCTGATTATTGATGATGGAGGAACAGACAATACATTGGACGTAATTTCCCCAATTTTAAATTCAGATCCTAGATTTTCTTATCATAAAAGATCAGAGAAATATGTAAAAGGATTGCCAGGTTCAAGAAATTATGGTTTGGACTTGGCAAAGGGAGAATATATTATTTTTTTTGATGATGATGACATTGTGCATCCTCAAAACTTAGAACTATGTACTAAGGAATTATCGAATAAGGATGTTTATTTTTGCCGTTATATTCGTAATGTTTTTTTTGAAGATTTTCATTATAATTTTGATTATTCTAAAGAATACGGGTCTTTCTATATTAATGTTAAGGACATAGATAAAATGTTGAAAAATGATCTTCCTTTTAATTCTTGCGCTGTCATGTGGAAAGCAGTATGTTTTGAAGAGAATCGTTTTGCAGAACATTTAATGTATGCTGAAGAATGGGAATTATATTCCAGAATTATAACTTCCGGGTATCGAGGTATTTCTATAGAAAAATGCTTGTTTTATGGACGAAAGCATCCAAATTCTAATACAGGCGAATTTTTTAGGAATAGTCAAATCCGTGTTGAGTCAAAGCAAAACGCAATTTTATTAGTCGTAGAGAATTTGCAAGCAAAAGATCTATTAAATTATTCGTTAATGAGATATTTTGTGCATCTATCTGTAGCTTATAAAAAGTTTAAATTGTTTTCAAAAATACTCAAAGCAAGTAAGTTAAATTTTATTACAAGGACAAAATGGATTGTTTTCTATAACCTTTTACCAATTAAAATCTTGTTGTATAAATTTAATAAAAAATTAAGAAAATAATACTAATTATGAGAATTGATATTATAGCGGGGGCCCGACCAAATTTTATAAAAATTGCATCAATTATTTCAGCAATTAAAGATTTAAAAAACAATAAAATAGATTACAGGCTCATTCATACTGGTCAGCATTATGATAAAAATATGAGCGGGACTTTTTTCGAACAATTAGATATTCCCTTGCCAAATTATAATTTAGAAGCTGGGGGAGGATCTCAAGCCGAACAAACTGCCTCTATAATGGTACGTTATGAAAAACTATTGAATGATGGGTATAAGCCAAATATTTGTCTTGTAGTTGGTGATGTAAATTCAACAATGGCATGTTCTATTGTAGCTGCTAAAATGGGATTAAAGGTAGCACATGTAGAAGCTGGAATACGTTCAAATGATTGGTCAATGCCTGAAGAAATTAATCGAATAGTTACAGATAGCATTACAAGTTATTTTTTTACAACTTCAAAAACTGCCAATAATAATTTAATCATGCAAGGAGTTCCTTCAGAAAAAATTTTTTTTGTAGGCAATACAATGATTGATACTCTTGAGAAATATAAAACAAAATTGATTAAACCTGATTTTTGGGATTCTATAGATCTGAAGGAAAATAAATATCTATTGTTAACGATTCATAGACCTTCAAATGTTGATGACGATGAAAAAATAAAAGGATATCTAGAACAGATTTTAGAAAATTCAAATAACTTGCCAGTCATTTTTCCAGTACATCCCAGAACTCAAAAAGTGATAAATAAATTAGGCATAGGCCATAAAAATCTCTACTTAGTTGAACCAATGGGGTATTTGCAATTTAACTATATAGTTAAAAATGCGAAAGCCGTAATAACAGATTCGGGTGGAATAACAGAGGAAACAACAGTGATGGGGATCCCTTGTATTACTTTAAGAGATAATACAGAAAGACCAGAAACAATTACTATAGGTACTAATGAATTGATAGGGACGAATCCTGCCGCAATTAAACCTGTTTTCGAAAAGTTATTTTCGGGAAATTGGAAAAAAGGAAGTATACCGGAATTATGGGATGGAAAGGCCGCAGAGAGAATAATTGAAATTATTTGCCAAGAAAATAATTTATAATTTCGAAATTTAAATGAATATTAAAGCAAAAAAAATATTAGTTATTTCAGAATCAATTGATATTAATGATAGTAGCGGAACAAAAGGGCGTGTAGCTTTAATCAATAATTTAGTAAAGGCGGGATTTGATTTAAAAATACTTCATTATACTCCAAAGGACATTTTTTTGGAAGGAATTGATTGTGTTAGAATAAAAGAAGGAAAATTTACAGGCCTATACTTATTGAGCAGAATGGAAAGAATCTTTACTCGAATTACAAAAATCAGCTTGAACCCTTATCTTGAAAGTTGGTTTGGATTTTCTTTTAACTTTTTTAATGATACACAAAGTATTAAAAGGGCATTAAAAAAAGAAAATGTAAATAATTATGATTTAATTTTGACTTTAAGTAAAGGAGCAAGTTTTAAACCGCATTATGCTATTTTAGATATTCCGAAATTACATGATAAATGGATGGCTTATGTTCACGACCCTTTTCCTTATCACTTTTATCCCCGGCCTTACAATTGGATTCAACCGGGATTTTCTCAAAAAGAAAAATTTTTCTTGAAGGTTTCCGAAAAAGCAAAATTTAGTATTTTTCCTAGTTTTTTGTTGAAGGAATGGATGGGCAGTTATTTTCCTAACTTCCTTAAAACAGGTATTGTAATTCCTCATCAAAATGCAGAGCAAGATATTCAAAAACAAGATTTGCCAAGCTATTTTGATGCATCAAAATTTAATTTGTTGCATGCAGGAAATTTAATGAAACAACGTTCTCCTGAAGGTTTGATTGAGGGGTTTAAAATGTTTTTGGAACAAAATCCTGAAGCTAAAAAAGATGCAAGGCTTTTGTTATTAGGGAATGCTTCCTACTTTAGTACAATGCTGGAAAATTATAGTGCAAAAAATCCTGAAATTTATATTCATAACGGAAGTAAGCCTTTTGCAGAGGTATACAATTTACAGCAAAATGTATCAGTAAATGTAATTCTCGAGGCAAAAAGCGAGATAAGTCCATTTCTTCCGGGGAAATTTCCACATTGTGTTGAGGCTAATAAGCCAATTCTTTCATTGGCGCCTTATTATAGTGAGGTGAGAAGGCTTGTAGGAGAGGATTATAGATATTGGTCGGAAGCAAATGATGTTAGAAAAATAGCGCTTTTAATAGGGCAAATGTATCAGCAATGGAAAATTAATCCAGATGATTTATTATTAAACAGAAAGGATTTAGAAGATTATTTATCTGTGAAATATTTAAAAGAAGTTATGAATAATTTAAAAAGAGACGTGTAAATACAATGCAAAAATCTAGTTTCTCGATTTTACTAACTACAAAAAACCGAAAAAAAGATTTGATATTTACTTTAAGTAAAATTCAGAACTTGTTAGAGAAAGAAAATGTAGATTGTATTATTTGCGATGATGGTTCTACCGATGGGACATCATTTTATATACAAAGTAATTTTCCTAAAATCCGATTGATTAAAAATTCTGAAAGTAAGGGATTAATATATAGCAGAAACCGATTGATGAGTTTGGTAACAACGGACTTTGCTATCTCTATTGACGATGATTTACATTTTATAACGCAGAATCCTTTAAAAATAATTGAGGAAAAGTTCAGGGAAAATTCAAAAATAGCTTTATTAAGTTTTAGAATTTTTTGGGATTTAGAAGAGCCAAAATCAACAAATTGCGCTGAAATCAGTTGTAGAGTTAAAAGTTTTGCTGGTGGTGCAAATGTATGGAGAATGAAAGCATGGCAAGAAATTCCAGATTACCCATCATGGTTTTTATTTTATGGGGAAGAAGATTTTGCATCCTATCAATTATTTAAAAAAAAATGGGAAATACATTATTTACCCGAAGTTTTAGTAAATCATAGGGTTGATCTCAAATCTAGAAAAAATGATAAAGATTATCAAATTCGATTGCGTCGTTCTTTAAGATCAGGCTGGTACTTGTATTTTTTATTTTATCCCATTAGTCAAATACCTAGAAGATTTATTTATACTTTATGGATTCAAACTAAAAATAAAGTTTTAAAAGGGGATATTAAAGCTACTTTTGCGATAATACAGGCATTAGGAGATGTAGCCATTAATTTTCCCAAATTGTTAAAACAATCGAATCGTTTGACAAAAGTAGAGTTTAGAAAATTTATAAAATTACAAGAAACTAAATTATATTGGCGTCCAGAAACACATACAAATGAAAAATTATAAGGCACTTTATAGGGGCTGAACTTAAATTTGATCAAGTCTACAGGCCATACATAAGTGTTTTTTCTTGTAAAAAAGTAAATGTTTTAATATTTATTGAAATTTTTTAGACAGTTAAATAGATTTTATTCTTACCAAAAACAAAGCTAAATTATATGAAAATTGGCACCCAAAAATTTGAATTAGTTAATCAGCCCTATATTATTGCTGAAGTAGGTCAAGCTCATGAAGGCAGTTTAGGAATATTACATTCCTACATTGATGCAATTGTAAAAACAGGAGTTGATGCCATTAAATTTCAGATGCATATAGCTGAAGCCGAAAGTAGTGAACATGAGCCTTTTAGAGTAAAGTTTTCATTAGAAGATAAAACGAGATTTGATTATTGGAAAAGAATGGGCTTTAGTTTGGAAGAATGGAAGGGAATTAAAGAACACTGTGATGAGGTTGGTTTGGATTTTATATGCTCTCCTTTCAGCAATTTAGCAGTTGAATGGCTGGAAAAAATTGACGTGAAATGCTATAAAATTGGTTCTGGCGAAGTAAACAATTTTTTGATATTAGAAAAAATCGCCCAAACTGGAAAGCCAGTTATTTTGTCATCAGGGATGAGTTCTTATGTCGAATTAGATGAGACAGTTAGTTTTTTAAAGGATAGAAATGTTGAGTTTTCAATCTTGCAATGCACGACAGCTTATCCTACACAACCAGAACAATATGGTTTAAATGTAATTGACGAATTAAAGAAGCGTTATAATGTTTCAATCGGTTTTTCAGATCATTCTGCTAAAAAAGAGGCATGTATTGCTGCTACGGCATTAGGTGCTTCAATATTAGAATTTCACGTTGTTTTTGACAGAGAACTTTTTGGACCCGACTCAAAAGCCTCATTAACGATAGTTGAAACAAAAGAACTTGTAGAATCTGTTCAGAATATTGCAAAAGCGATAGCAAATCCAATAGATAAAAATGATATTGAGGCATTAAAACCTTTAAAACAAATTTTTGAAAAATCATTAGCTATTAATAAAGATTTGCCTAGAAATCATATTTTAAGATTTGAAGATTTGGAAGCTAAAAAGCCAAAAGGATTTGGTATTTTAGCCAGCAAATATAAGGATGTAATTGGCAAGACACTCAACGTCGATTTGAAACAATGGAACTTTTTAAATGAAGAAGATCTAGCATGAATGAAAAAAGAAAAATTGCTGTAGTAATTACAGCACGCCCATCATATAGTCGAGTAAAAACGGTTTTAACAGCAATCGATAAGCATCCCGATTTAGAACTGCAGTTGATTGTTGCAGCATCAGCATTATTAGATAGATATGGTTCTGCAGTAAACTATATCGAAAAAGATGGTTTTAAAATTGCCTCAAGAGTATTTAATGTTTTGGAGGGGGAAAATTTAGCAGCTGCTGCAAAAACAACCGGGATTGGAATTTTAGAATTATCTAGTGTTTTTGATAATTTGAAGCCAGATATTGTAGTTACTGTTGCAGATCGCTTCGAGACAATGGCTACAGCAATTGCGGCATCATATATGAATATTCCTTTAGCACACATACAAGGTGGAGAAGTAACTGGAAATATTGATGAGAAAGTACGTCATTCAATCACAAAATTGGCAGATTATCATTTTGTGGCATCTGAAAATGCTCTGGAACGTGTTATAAAATTAGGCGAAAACCCGGAAATGGTTTTTAATACAGGATGCCCTTCAATAGATTTAGCGGAGGAAATTCTTAATAGTAAAATACTTCCATTTGATCCATATGAGAAATATGGCGGAGTGGGAGCAAAACCTGATTTGTCAAAAGGTTATTTAATAGTAATGCAACATCCTGTAACTACGGAATATCAAGATTCTCGTAAACATATTGAAGTAACATTGGAAGCAATATATAAATTAAATATGTCAACTTTATGGTTCTGGCCAAATGTTGATGCTGGAGCTGATGGAACTTCGACAGGAATACGAGCATTTAGAGAACAACATGAATTGCCAAATGTGCATTTCTTCAAAAATATGGAAGGACAAGACTTTTTGCATTTACTTTATCATGGCGATTGTTTGATTGGAAATTCGAGCGTTGGTATTAGAGAATGTGCTTTTTTAGGAGTTCCAGTTGTTAATATTGGATCCAGACAAAATAAAAGAGATAGAGGTGATAACATTATAGATGTTGATTATAATCAGGATCAAATTGAAGGCGCAATTCTTAAATCAATTGAAAAAGGTAAAACAAATTCTTCCCTAATTTATGGAAATGGAAACGCAGGACGAAAAATTGCAAGTCTTTTACAAGAATTACCTTTAATATTTCATAAAACAATTACTTATTAATGCGAATTTTAGCCATAATTCCAGCCAGAGGCGGATCAAAAGGAGTTCCGGGTAAAAACATTAAAAACTTAGGAGGAAAACCACTATTGTCTTATACGGCTGAAGTTGCCTTTAAGTCAAGTTATCTGTCAGAAATCATTTTGTCAAGTGACGATGAAGATATTATAGAAATCGGTAGAAAAATAGGAATAAACATTCCATTCACTCGTCCAAAACATCTAGCTAAAGATAATACACCAACCATTGATGTAATAATTCATGCTTTAGAATGGTATCAATCTCAAAATATATTTTTTGATGCTGTTTGTCTTCTTCAAGTTACTAGCCCACTTAGGACGGTTTCTTTTGTCAATCAGGCAATTAAAAAATTTATTAATAGTAATTGCGATTCTTTGGTTTCGGTTTTGGAGGTTCCTCATGAATATAATCCGCATTGGACATTTGAAATTAATGAACAAGGTAATTTAAAAATTGCCACTGGCGAAGATAAAATTATCACAAGAAGACAAGAACTTCCAAAGGCATATCATAGAGATGGAAGTATTTATATAACAAAAACAAATGTTCTTTTAGAGCAAAAATCGTTGTTAGGAAAAACAACTGCTTTCATTGAATCGGATGTGAACTCATATGTCAATATTGATACTTTGAAAGATTGGGAAAAAGCAGAACAATTAATTAAACTTGGCAAGTAATTTTACTTCATATTTAATAAAATAAAAATTGAAAGAAAAAATAAAAGTATTTATTCTTCTTCCTGATGGAGTTGGACTTAGGAATTTCGCTTATTCAAATTTCTATAACATTGGTTTGGAAAATAATTTTGAGATCGTATATTGGAATAATACCGTTTTTGATTTAACTGAATTAAATTTTAAAGAAATAAAAATTAAATATTCCAGACCTCATCCACTTACAGAAATGTATAAGAATGCTCGTAAATATATAGAGTTGAATCTTTTCATTAGAAAGACAAAAGATAGAGTATATGATTCGTATAGATTCCCATTTTCTTACTCAAATTGGAAGAAAGCAATAAAAAGTATAATCACTCAAACTATTTTTTTTACTCATTCTTCTAATTTTGGATTGAAAAGAGTTAGGGAAAAAATTAAACAAAATGAACGAAAAACTTTATACTATAATCAATGTTTAAAAACGTTACAAAAGGAAAAACCAGCAATTGTTTTATGTACAAATCAACGACATACAACAGCAATTGCACCTTTATTAGCAGCTCAAGATTTAGATATTCCGACAGCAACCTTTGTATTTTCATGGGATAATTTACCCAAAGCGACTATGGTTGTTGAAACAGATTATTATTTTGTATGGAGTGAGTATATGAAAAAGGAATTACTATTTTATTATCCATATATACAAGAATCACAAGTTTTTGTAACTGGAACTCCTCAATTTGAATCTCATTTCGATAGTAATCGAATACTTTCTAAGAATGAATTTTTTAGTCAAAATAAGTTAGATACAAATAAAAAATACATCTGTTATTCTGGTGATGATATTACTACATGTCCTGATGATCCGCAATATCTTGTTGATATGGCAAAAGCTGTCCGACTTTTAAATAGTCAAGGGTATTCATTAGGTATTATTTTCAGACGTTGCCCAGTTGATTTTTCTAATAGATTCGATAAAACTCTTGAAAATTATAAGGATGTAATAGTTGCTATTGAGCCACTTTGGATAAAAATAGGAAATGAATGGAATACTATTTTACCGACTCAGTCTGATATAGATTTGCAAATGAATACTATACATCATACCGAAATGGTCGTAAATTTAGGTTCTTCCATGGTTTTCGATTATATAGCTCATAAAAAACCATGTGCTTTTATCAATTATGATGTCACTAATAAAAAAGATAAGGGTTGGTCAGTTGTAAAAATTTATAATTATATTCATTTCCGTTCAATGCCAAATAAAGGGTCGGTAATTTGGTTAAATTCGGGTAATGAAATTGCAGAAAAAATAAGAGAAGGATTAAACAATCCTGATGATACAATTTTACATGCTAAAAATTGGTTTGATACAATTAATCAGCAACCTGCAAATTTAGCTTGTCAACGTATTTGGAATTCAATAACAGAATGTATAAATGAATAAATATGATAAGAGAAATTATTTTATCAGATTATAAACGATATGATATTCATTCTATTGGATTTTCTGTCTTAATTAAAACTTTTGTTTTGATGCCTAATCCAGGCCTTAAGTTTTTAACTGTATTCCGATTAACACAACACTATAGGAGAAAAAACCGATTATTGTTTTATTTTTTCTTTTTATGGTTAAGGAGATTAAAATTCAACTATGGACTTGATATTTCTTATCGAACTAAGATAGGAAAAGGTTTTTATATTGGTCATTTTGGAGGTGTTGTTATTCATGGTGATGTTGAAATTGGTGATAATTGCAATTTGTCACAGGGTGTTACAATTGGAATTTTGCAACGCGGAAATAAAATAGGCCTTCCTAAAATTGGAAATAGAGTTTTTATAGGACCAGGAGCAATAATCTTAGGAGGAATAACAGTTGGTGATGATGTTTTAATAGGTGCAAACGCAATCGTTACTTTTGATGTTCCTAATTTTTCAGTTGTAGCATCTCCTTTAGCGACTATAATTTCTAATAAAGGATCAAAAGGTTATATCAATGTGGCTGAAAAAAACGATTAAGGGTCAGTTTGAAAGTGAGTTAATTAATACAGCATAAAATCACTTTTTTAAGCCTAAAAGAATTTAAACTTAAATAGGATCCTAATCATAATTATTTCTAACTACTAGTCCATAATTAATTCTTAAATTTGACCTCAAATTCTCCGAATCTATTTATGTTTTTCAATTCTCTGACTTTTGCCATTTTTTTACCCATAGTTTTTTTTTTATATTGGTTTGTTTTCAATAAAACTAAAAGTACGCAAAATGGTCTACTAATATTTGCCAGTTATTATTTTTATTCTTGTTGGGATTGGAGGTTTTTATTTCTGTTGGTCTTTTCAACATTTCTAGATTATTACACGGGAATCCAAATTGAAAAAGGAAAATCTGAAAACAGTCGTAAATTTTGGTTTTGGTTAAGTATAATAGTTAATTTAGGTTTTTTAGGAATTTTTAAATATTATAATTTTTTTGCCAGTTCCTTTGCGGATTTGTTAAATACGGTAGGATTTAAGGCAAGTCCGATTTTATTAAAGGTGATACTTCCTGTTGGGATTTCGTTTTATACTTTTCATGGACTTTCTTATGTTATTGATATATATTATAAAAGAATAAAAGCTGAGTGTAATTTTGTAGATTATTCGCTTTTCGTGAGTTATTTTCCTCTATTAGTTGCTGGTCCAATTGAGAGAGCGACACACTTACTGCCACAGGTAAAAGTAAAGCGAGAATTTGATTATGAAAAGGCTGTCGATGGACTTAGACAAATTCTTTGGGGAGTTTTCAAAAAAGTTGTAATTGCAGATAATTGTGCAATTATTGTAAATATGGTGTTTGATAATCCCGAACAATATCCCGGAAGTATTTTGGTATTAGGAACTGTTTTTTTTGCCTTCCAAATTTATTGTGATTTTAGCGGATATTCTGATATTGCTTTGGGAGTTTCTAGATTATTAGGGATCGAACTTTTAAAAAACTTCAATTACCCTTACTTTTCAAGAGATATTGCTGAATTTTGGCGACGTTGGCATATATCATTATCTTCATGGTTTCGTGACTACCTTTACATTCCTTTGGGAGGAAGCAGAGGCAGTATTTGGACGAAAATTAGAAATGTTATTATCATTTTCTTAGTTAGTGGATTTTGGCACGGTGCAAATTGGACATTTGTTGTTTGGGGCTTTATTAATGCATTATTTATTATGCCATCAATTTTGATTAATACTAATAGGGATAATCTAAATATGGTTGCTGAAGGTAAAATTTTACCAAGCCTGAAAGAATTTGGGCAAATAATATGGACGTTTTCTTTAACATGTTTTGCTTGGATATTTTTCAGGGCCAAAGACTTAAATAATGCTTTTTGTTACATTAAAGGAATATTTTCGAAAAGTTTGATTACAATTCCGAAATTCGATTCTAATGACATGTCAGTAAAAGTATTATCAATTTTATTATTGTTGTTTATAGTAACAGAATGGAACGGAAGATCAAAAAATCATGCATTAGAAATTAAGGGTTCAGTACCTGCATATTTTAAAATGGCTTTATATTTTTTTATTTTCATGGCAATAATGATATGGGGAGTAACAGGTAAGACAGAGTTTATTTATTTTGCATTTTAGATAAAGTATGATTAAAAAATTTGTATTCAGATTTTCATGTGTTTTCCTTTGTTTTTTTGGGATACTTACTATTGTTCTCTTAATTACATCAAAATATGTAAATGATAAAAACTTTAAAAATTCTCAGACAGAGAGTAATACTTTAATAATAAAATCTAACCATAAATATGATTTAATGTTCATAGGTATTTCACATGCGCGTACTTTTTCTAGATGGGGGAATCATGAAATTGTTGAGAAAATCCTAAACAAAAAGATAATTAATATCGGTCAAGGTTCAGGTATTTGTGGTATAAATGAACAATTATTTTATCTTCAATATTTTTATTCAAATGGTAATAAAGTTGACACTATTGCTTTAGTTCTATCACCTCCAATGTTAACATCAGAAGAATTGGCAATTGCATCAAATACTTTTAATTTGGAAGTTTTTGACTTAAATTTCCTTTATCAGTATTTAATGTTTGATTCTGAAAATAAGTATCAACGAATCATCGAATATTCGCAAAGTAAACTCAAATCAAAATGGATACATTTGATGCCAGATCATAAAATTGGGAAAATTGATTCGTTGATAAAGATTGATAAAGTAAAAGTTGATCAGATTCTTTTAGCACGTCAAAAAAATATTAATATGCAAAGATTCAAGAAATCTTGTTATCAAGTTGAAAAGATTATCAAACTCGCAGAAAGGAATAATTCAAAAGTTGTTTTTATGATTCCACCGGCCTTGTTTGGGAAATGGCCAGGACATAATCAAACTTGTGATTTTGCAAAAAAAATGAAGATAAAGTACAAAATAAATTTTTACGATTTTTCCGAATCCGTTTTCAAACCTGAATATTATTCTGATCATCATCATTTGAATACCAAAGGAGTTAAATATTTTACAAACATTTATTTGAAACCTGTGATATAATATTATTTAAAATCGGATAATGATCTGAATTAATTTTAAGATAATCAAAAAATACCTACTGAAAATATATTATGTTTTTTAACTCATTAGCATTTGCTATTTTTCTGCCAATCGTTTTTTTCTTGTATTGGTTTGTTTTCAATAAAACTAAGAGCAAACAAAATACTTTATTAATAGTTGCCAGTTATTATTTCTATTCTTGTTGGGATTGGAGATTTTTATTTTTGCTTGTTTTCTCTACATTTCTAGATTACTATACGGGAATCCAAATTGAAAAAGGAAAATCTGAAAACAGTCGTAAATTTTGGTTTTGGCTCAGTATAATAGTCAATCTCGGATTTTTAGGGATTTTTAAATACTATAACTTTTTCGCCAATTCATTTTCAGATTTATTAAATGAAGTTGGTTTTAAGGCAAGTCCAATTTTATTGAAAGTTATTCTCCCTGTCGGAATTTCATTTTATACTTTTCATGGGCTTTCATATGTTATAGATATTTATTACAAACGAATTAAAGCCGAATATAATTTTGTTGATTATTCTCTATTTGTGAGTTACTTTCCGCTTTTAGTGGCAGGTCCAATCGAAAGAGCAACACATTTGCTGCCTCAGGTAAAAGTAAAACGAGAGTTTGATTTTCAAATGGCAAAAGAAGGTGTTTATCAAATTATATGGGGTTTAGTCAAAAAAGTAGTTATTGCTGACACCTGTGCAACTTATGCCAACGCTATTTTTGATAATTATACTGGGATGAATTCATTTTCATTAATTCTGGGTGCCGTATATTTTGCATTTCAGATTTATGGAGATTTCTCGGGTTATTCTGATATTGCTTTAGGAGTTTCAAAACTATTTGGTTTAGATTTATTAAGAAATTTCAATTATCCGTATTTTTCAAGAGACATCGCCGAATTTTGGCGTCGATGGCATATTTCGCTTTCTTCTTGGTTTCGTGATTATTTATACATTCCTTTGGGTGGAAGCAAAGGCGGACTTTGGATGAAAATCAGAAATACATTTATCATTTTCCTGGTAAGTGGATTTTGGCACGGAGCAAATTGGACCTATGTAATCTGGGGATTTATTAATGCTGTTTATTTCTTGCCATTGCTTTTATCAAATAGTAATCGAAATAACATGGATGCCATTCAATTAAAATTTGATTTTGATTCGGTCAAAACTGTAATGAGCATACTATATACTTTTTTACTGACTTGTGGAGCTTGGATATTTTTTAGAGCCAAAACAATCACTGATGCAGTATTGTATATAAAAAGAATTTTTTTAAACCTAGATTTTAGTTTTCAATTTTTAGAAAACGAGCGTTATAGTTATGAATTAGTGGGAATGATTGGTTTATTTGTATTGATAGAATGGAATAATCGAAACAAGGTTGAGCCCCTTTCAGGAAAAAGAAGTTCATTGAAGGTAGCTTTAGCGTTAGTTGCCATAATGGCTTTTGGAACTTTTTCAGATTATAAAGAATTTATATATTTTCAGTTTTAATGAAAAATTTTTTAATTTATACAGCAAAAATTTTAGCTTTGGCTATTTTGATTGCTATTGTATTAGATGGAATTTATACTTATGTCTTTCTGCAATCTAAAAATAGGGGAAAAATTGAAACTGTTTTTAATTCAAGTGAGCATAAATATGATGTTGTGATTTTAGGTTCATCAAGAGCCAACAATCATTTTGTGTCACAGATGTTTGAAGACAAAGGTTTAAAGACTTTCAATTACGGAATGAGTGGCGGACATTTATTTGAAGCATCATTGATGTTGAAATTAATGATTGAAAGAAAATATACAATTAAGAATGTCATTCTTGAAGCCGATTTAAATTTGTCAAATGATAAAAAATCCGAAGGAGTGTCGGCAAAGTTTTTACCATACATTCATAATTCAGAGATTATAAAACAACATTTTGAATCTCAAAAAAATTTTAATGAACTTTATTATATTCCGTTTTATAGATATATAAAATATGACTCGGAAATAGGATGCAGAGAAGCATACAAAATTGTTGCCAATCAAACAACAAATGCTTTAGATAATCTAGGATTTTATCCTTTAAAAAAACACAAAAACGGCAATATGAAAAACAATATTGTCAACTTAAATCCACTCCCTCATAATAAATATTATGAAGAAATCAAGAAAGTCTGTAAAGAAAACAACATAAATCTTATCACTATAATGACTCCAATGTGCGAAAATGTAATTGGAATGAATTACTTTGCCAAAGTAAAAAAAGCATATCCAGAAATTCATAATTATGAGAATGTTGTGGTTGAAGATAAATATTTTTCATCTTGCGGACATATGACTGATGAAGGGGCAAAACTTTTTACAGCAAGAATTTTAAAAGATTTTTTCAATAAATAAACCATGACAATAGCTTTTTTAACACCAGAATATCCACATGCCAAAACAGGAAATTCAGGAGGTATTGGAACAAGTATCAAAAATTTAGCAATTGGGCTTTTAGCACAAGATGTTTCAGTGCGAGTACTTGTTTACGGACAAAAAGCAGATGCTATTTTTGATGATAATGGCGTTTTAATTCAGCAGATTAAAAATGTAAAAGTTAAAGGATTGTCATGGTGGTTTAGCAAAAAAAAACTCGAAAGAATTATAAATGAATTATATTCTAATAAAGAAATTGATTTGGTAGAAGCACCAGATTGGACCGGAATAACTTCTTTTATAAAGCCAAACAAATGTCCAATAGTAATACGATTGCATGGTTCTGATGCGTATTTCTGTCATTTAGATAATCGCCCAGTAAAATGGAAAAATAAATTTCATGAAAAAAGAGCTTTAAAAAATGCAGACGGATTGCTTTCAGTTAGTCAATTCACAGCAGATAAAACCAATTCAGTTTTTGGATTAAACAAGAAATTTGAAATTATTCCGAATCCTATTAATTCAAAATTATTTCAAAATGAGAATGAAAATAATCATAATGACCAAACGATATTATATTTTGGAAGTATAATAAGGAAAAAAGGGCTTTTAGAATTGCCTTTAATATTTAACAAAGTTGTAGAGAAAAATTTAAATGCGAAATTAATTTTAATTGGTAAAGATGTTCCAGATATTATTTCAGGAAACTCTTCAACGTGGAAAATGATACAGAATCTTTTCTCAGAGAAAGCATTAAAAAATGTGGAATATCTAGGAAGCGTTCCCTATGAAAAAATAAAAGTGAAAATTCAGCAGTCAAGAATATGTGTTTTTCCTTCTTTTGCTGAAGCTTTTCCAGTTTCTTGGTTAGAAGCCATGGCATTAGAAAAACCAATTGTAGCCTCAAATATTGGTTGGGCTAATGAAATGATTGATGATGGCAAAAATGGTTTTTTGGTGAATCCTAAAGATCATACTTTATTTGCTGATAGAATAATCGATTTCTTAGAAGACGAGAATTTAAGCCTATTGGCTGGAAAAGAGGCAAGAAAAAAAGTTGTCGAATCTTTTGATCTAGAAATATTGGCTAAAAAAAATATTGAGTTTTATAAAAATATAAAAGTATAATTCAAATAAAAATGCAGTTAAAGGAATTCATAACAGTAAACGGAGAAAGTATACTTTATAATGGTCAGCCAGATTTTACCAGACTTGAAGTTTTGGCTTTGGAAGGAGGAGATATTTGGCACAGTTCTTTTGAACAAGGATACAAAAATGCCTTTCCAGAACTTGTTTATCAAACAGCTGTTTTTTTTATATTTATTAATGATTTTGATAATCTTGACGAATGTGTAAGTTGGAGAGTTAATCCTAATCAATTTGCAGTCCGTAAATCTGTTTGGGAACAACTAAATGGTTTTGATACAGAATATAAAAATGTTCAATTGCAGGCTTTAGATTTTGGATACAATGCGTTGCGTAATTCGGCAGCAGTTCCGCTTTATATCAAAGGACTTTTTCAGGAAAATTTAGAAGAAAAAATTAATATATCTACAAAAGACAGGTATGTGTTTTTTCGAAAAAATTTCAAATTGGATCACTCTGTGTTTATGTTGTATAGAGAAGGATTTTGGAAATGGAAAGAATGGAATGCTTTTTTCTATGCAAAGAAAAATTTCAAGTTAGATGCTAAAAAGCCTGTAATTAAACCTCGTGCATTATTACCTATAGAGGGGCAACCAACTGTGAGTTACATTATTCCAACAATGATGCGTCAGAATTTTACTTTACAGTTATTGCAGGATTTAGCAGTTCAAACCTATCCGCTTTCTCAAGTTGTTATTGTTGATGCAACTCCAGAAAATGCAAGAGATGAAAAATTATATAAGTCACAGGAATTTCCTTTTGAATTAATTGTAAAGTGGCAAGATACTAAAGGAAGCTGCAGAGCTAGAAATGAAGCTATAGAATTATGTACGGGTGATTATATAGTTTTTGGCGATGATGATGTTAGATTGCTTCCAGATTTTATTGAAAACCATATTAGGTTATTGCAAACTTATAAAGCTGGCGCCTGCAACGGATTAGATATTCGAGCAGATAACCAGCAGCAAAATTTGGAAGATTTAAATGAAAAACTAAAAAAAGTCGAAAATAATAGATGGAAAGTCGGCGTAACTCCAACTTTCAGCAATGCAAATTCTTGCGTTAAAATAGAATATGTTAGAAAATTGGTTGGGAATGATATTAATTTTGATGGAGGATACGGAGAAGATAGTGATTTTGGATTGTCATTATTTAAGTTAGGACAGGTCGTTCTTTATAATCCTTTTGCTGCTAACTTGCATTTAAAACCGCCAGTTGGAGGATATCGATTTTGGGGAAATCAATCAAAGATTCTCGGAAAAAAAAGAAAAACACAGCCTTGGGAATTAGATATTCCTGTAAAAAACATTCGACCAGTACCAAGTCCAACTGTAATGTATGGTATTGTGAAGCATTTCACACCAAAGCAAGTTTTGGAATACAAATACAAATACTTTTTTCTCTATCTTTTTAAAGGATCTAAGAAAGGTTTTCTCTACCGTTTTTTTCGAATGCCATATAAAAATCTTCAGTTTAAGAAATCACTTTTTTATGCTAAAAGATTAAATAATATAGGTATTAGACACAAATAAACATGAAATTTTCCTTAATCATTTGTACCTATATGCGTCCTGAACCACTGTTGAAACTTTTACAGTCGGTGCAAATGCAAAGTGTTTACCCGGATGAGATTTTAATTATTGATGGATCTTTAAATGATGAAACTAAAATTATTTTAAAAAAGAACCAATTTGAAAATTTAAAATATTTTCTGGTCGATAATATTAATCGAGGTCTTACAAAACAGCGAAATTTTGGAATTAGTAATATTGATCAGTGTAGTGAAATTATTTGTTTTTTAGATGATGATACTGTTTTAGAACCAGATTATTTTCAAAGAATAATGGAAACCTATAAAATATTTCCTGAAGCTTTGGGAGTGGGAGGTTATATTTGCAATGAGATAAAGTGGGAAAAGACATTGCCTGATTATTTTCCGGAAATCAATGAGTTTTATTATGATGGATGGAAACGAAAAGACGGAAGCCGATTCGTTCTTAGAAAGAAACTTAATTTAGACAGCGATTGCCCTCCTGGTTTTTCTCCTAATTTTTCACACGGACGAAGTGTTGGCTTTTTGCCTCCTAGCAATAAAATATACAAGGTTGAACAATTAATGGGTGGGGTATCATCATTTAGGAAATCTGTTTTTGACAAGCTTTCTTTTTCGACATATTTTGAGGGTTATGGTTTGTATGAAGATGCGGATTTTACAATAAGAGTTTCACAAATAGGTAATTTGTATTTAAATACGAATGCAAAATTAGACCATTTTCATGCAGTATCAGGACGCCCAAATCAATATGAGTATGGGAAAATGGTCGTTAGAAATGGCTGGTACGTCTGGAGAGTGAAAAATCAAAACCCCGCTTTCAAAGATCGTTTCAAATGGAATGCAATAACGATCTTGCTGACAGGAATCAGATTTAGTAATGCTTTGACGAGCAATAAGAAAAAAGAGGCTTTTACAGAAGCAATGGGAAGAACAATAGGCTGGTGGAGCTTATTATTCAATAAACCAAAAAAAGAGAAATGAAAACAAAAGAAACAATTTTAGAAACGAATATAAAGCAAAAAGAATTTTACAATAGTAAAAAGAAAAATTTTGCCACAACTATTTGGTCAAAAATCAGAAATGGTGCTCTTAATCGAATTAAGAAAAATATTGGCGTTCAGGATCAGTCTTATGTTCTGCATAAAAAATGGTTTGGTGATTTGTCTTCAAAAAAAGTTTTGGATTTAGGCTGTTTTTCAGGAAATTACTGGTCAATGTATTTGGCAGAAAATGCAAAGGAATATTTAGGAATTGATTTAAGTGATGTTGCGATTGCAAAGTTGAGTGAAAGAATTAAACATTTGCCAAATGCGCAAGCTAAAGCAATTGATTTTCTGTCTGATGATTTTAATGCTGGTGATTTTGATTTAATATATGCGTACGGAGTATTACACCATTTTGAAAATACAGCTGTTTTAATAGAAAAGTTAAATGAAAAGCTTGCTCCGGAAGGAGAAATTATAAGTTATGATCCATTAGAAACGAGTTTTCCAGTTAAAGTTTTAAGAACACTTTACCGACCATTTCAATCGGATGCGGCTTGGGAATGGCCATTTACGAAAAAAACATTTTATTTGTTTCAGAATTCTTTTAATATATTAGAAAGAAGAGGGTTGCTAGGTAAATCTAAATGGATTGCATTGATAAACATTCTTCCAATTTCCGGTGAAAGAAAAAATGAAATTGGGCTAAAATGGCACAGTCAGGATTGGAATAATTCCAAAACATCAGATTCAGTTTTGTTTAGCTGTATGCACCTAACGATGTTGATGAAAAAAAAATAATTTAATGAATGTATTTCAGTTAATAGCTTCAGATTATAAAAAACATCAGAAATATGGTGGTCATTTTTTTACCATCGTTTTTCTGACACAAGGTTTCTGGGCCATATCTCAATACAGAATTGCACATTTGATTCATAAAAAAATAACATGGAAAATTTTTAGATTTCCGTTATTGGCTATTGTTTTATTGTGGCAAAAAAATATTGAAATTTTTACTGGAATTTCAATTCCTTATACTGCAAAAATTGGGCATTCTTTTTATATTGGACATTTTGGTGGAATTATTATAAATGCTAATGCTGTAATTGGTGATAATTGTAATATATCGCAAGGTGTAACAATTGGAGTTTCGGGCATAAATGAAAATAGGGGTACGCCTGTTTTGGGAAATGAGGTATACATTGGAGCTAATTCAGTAGTTGCTGGTAAAATTAGTTTAGGGAATAATGTTGTGGTGGGAGCATGTTCGATGGTAAAAGATTCGTTTTCTGATAATTCAATTGTGATGGGTGTTCCAGCAATCTTAATTTCTCAAAAAGGTTCAAAAGGATATATTTAATGAAATTGTTAGTTGTTTCAAACGCCCCTATTATTTATAAAAGCGATAATGCTTTTGCGTATAGTCCGTACGTTAAAGAATTAATGGTTTGGGAAAAATATGCTGATATTGTTTTTTGCTGTCCGGTTTGGAAAAACGACAGAGGTCTTCTTATTAGCGAAATACCTTTTAATATTAGCAAACATTATCAGTTGTTTGACACAAATCTTAAATCATTAAAGGAGATTGTAAAAACTTTTTTTTTAAGTTTTTACAATTTTTTTATACTGCTTAAAGCAATGAATAATGCTGACCATATTCATTTGCGTTGTCCAGGAAATATTGGTTTATTAGGATGTGTAGCGCAGATTTTTTTTCCGAATAAAAAGAAAACGGCTAAATATGCCGGTAACTGGGATCCAGAAAGCAAACAACCTTTATCGTATCGTTTGCAAAAGTGGATTCTTAGCAATACGTTTTTAACTAAAAATATGCAAGTATTGGTTTATGGAGACTGGCCAAATCAATCAAAAAATATAAAACCTTTTTTTACAGCAACTTATTCTGAAACAGAGAAAGAAGTTGTTCCAAAAAATAGTGTAAATCTAAAAGCTGAATTTATTTTTGTAGGGACTTTAGTTACAGGAAAAGACCCGCTTTATGCTATAAAATTAGTTCAAGAGTTGATAAAAAAAGGAATAAATGCAACTTTGAATTTATATGGAAATGGTGCAGAAAAGAATAATTTAGAGATTTATATAAAAGAAAATAATTTAGAAAGTTATATTATTTTTCAGGGAAATCAAAATAAAGAAACATTAAAGCAAGCGTATCAAAAAAACCATTTTGTAATACTGCCATCAAAAAGTGAAGGATGGCCAAAAGCAATTGCTGAAGGCATGTTTTGGGGATGTCTCCCAATAGCGACAATAGTTTCATGCGTACCATTTATGCTTGACTTTGAGAATAGAGGTATTTTGCTTGAAATGGATTTAGAAAAAGATGTTGTTCAAATTGAAAATATAATAAAAGACGAAGGTAATTTTTTATCAAAGAGTAAATTAGCCGCAAATTGGTCACAGCAATTTACAACTGAGGTTTTTGAATCTGAAATAAAAAAACTGCTGGTAAAATGAGAATTGTACAAATTATAGATTCTTTAGAACTTGGTGGTGCAGAAAGGATGGCGGTAAGCATTGCAAATGCATTGTCTGATAAAATAGCATTTTCAGGCTTAATTACTACTAGAAAAGAAGGACGTTTAAAAAATCAAATTGATTCTAAAGTTGCTTACTTATTTTTGCAAAAGAAAAGGAGTTTAGATCTGAGTGCTGTTTTTTGTTTTAGAAAATATCTTGTGAAAAATAAAATTGATATAATACATGCACATAGCTCTTCATTCTTTTTAGCTGTTTTAGTAAAGTTAACATTGCCGAGAATAAAAATATTTTGGCATGATCATTATGGCTCAAGAGCAACAGAATCTAAAAAAGAGAATAGACTTTTGGTTTTTTTATCGACTTTTTTTTCATCTATCTTGGTAGTGAATCTTCAGTTGAAAGAATGGAATACAAAAAATATGAATTGCGCTAATGTGATTTTTATCCCCAACTTCACCAGATTTCAAAATGTATCTGATCAGGAACAATTAACAGTGTTGAACGGAGTAGATGGGAAAAGAATAGTTTTTCTGGCTAATTTAAAAGATCCTAAAAACCATCTTTTTATTTTAAAAGCTTTTGCTGATTTGAAATTATTTGAATTAGGTTGGAGCTTACATTTAATAGGGAGAGATTATCTTGATTCTTATTCTCAAGCACTAAAAAAATTTATAAAAATATTTTGTTTGGAGGATCATATTTATCTGTATGGGGAAAAAAGTGACATTAAAAATATTTTATCTCAGGCTTCAGTTGGTGTTTTGGCTTCTACACAAGAAGGTTTTCCAGTAACTTTACTTGAATATGCTTTAGAAAATGTTGCTGTCGTCTCTACCAATGTTGGATATTGTTCTATTTTAATTCAAAACGAGATTGATGGATTACTGTTTGATCCTCTTTCTGAATCGGATGTTAAAAATCAATTAAAAAAAATAGTTGATAATGAAGTTTTAAGAAATACTTTAGCAGAAAAATTAAATAAAAGAGTTCAACAGAATTATTCTGAGGAAGCGGTAATTGAAAAGTTAATTTTAGCATACAAAAAAAGTAAATAATGAAAAGCTTTCGATTGTCTTACATCCATATTGTTTTAATTCATTGCATAATTGCTCTGGTTGTTTTTGCAATACCTTTTTTGTCTAAAGTATTAGCGCTTTTAATTCTGATAATTGGTGTTTCCGTTGTATTTAAAACTAAAAATAAAAATAATGAAGTGCTCTTAGTAGCTGCATATTTAGTTGGTATTGAGGTTTTTTTGAGAATGACTGGAGGGAATCTTAATAATGAATATGCAAAGATAAGCGTCATATTTTTTATGTTGCTGGGTATGATGTATAGTAACTTTTCTTTAAATGCATTCATTTATTGGTTTTTTCTGATTCTGTTGATTCCTGGTATTATAATAGTCTCAATAGTAGACTATGATTTAGATGTCAAAAAAGCATTATTTTTTAATTTGTCAGGACCAGTTTGTCTGGCAATATGTTCTATTTACACGTTTAAGAGAAAAATTCTGTTTTCTGATCTGCAAAATATTGTATTGGCAATAGGATTGCCAATACTTACCACAACTGTATATTTGTTTTTATATAATCCAAGTGTAAAAGATGTGGTAACAGGGACACAGTCTAATTTTGAAACATCTGGGGGATTTGGCCCAAACCAGGTTTCTACTATTTTAGGGCTAGGAATTTTTATCTTTTTTAGCCAATTAGTTTTGTTTTCAAAAACTAAAAAGGAAATAATTTTAAATGGACTTTTATTGCTCTTTGTGAGTTATAGAGGTGTTGTAACCTTTTCAAGAGGGGGTATTATAACAGGTGTTGTTATGATTGCGTGTCTTTTAGTTTTATTGTATTTTTTTTCAAATGCAAAAGGGAAAAGCAAATTTATCCCGGTTTTTATAATGACAGGTTTAATGGGAATTGGTATTTGGACTTATAGTTCTATTCAGACAAGTGGACTGATAGATAAACGTTATGCAAATCAGGATGCAAGAGGAAGGGAGAAAAAAAGTCAATTAAGTGGTAGAGAGGAAATAATTGAGTCCGAAATTACTTTTTTTTTAGATAACCCTATTACTGGTATTGGTGTTGGAATGGGGAAGGAAATGAGAGAAAAATCTTTCGGAACTGCTGTTGCTTCACATAACGAAATAACCAGAATGTTGGCCGAACATGGTTTATTTGGTGTTTTGGGGCTTTTGATACTTTTTATAACACCCTTTATTCTTTACATTTATAATAAGCAGCATCTTTATTTCTTATCCTTCTTTGTTTTTTGGTTGCTAACTATAAATCATGCTGCGATGCGTATCGCCGCTCCCGCTTTCGTATATGCTTTAGCACTTCTTTCTGTTCAAGTCAAAATTCCTGAAAAAGCAAAAGATTCAAGGGGTTAAATTCTTTTTTTTAAATACATTTGTTTGCCCCCAAATTAAAAAATTGAATCATGGTTTCAAATAGAAAAATGCATTTCGAAATTTCAGAAAGGAAAGTACTACTTCGGCTTTTCGACATTGTTTTTGTTTTGTCAGCTTTATTTTTGTTGAATTTTTTATTTGAGGTTCAGTATTTCAATTTAGATCCGGCACATTATTTTAGACCAATTATGTTAATTGTGTACCTGACTATTTTTGGTGCCATTTTCGAAATGTATAATCTTCAGGTTGCCAGTAATCAGTTTCAGATACTTCGTAGTGTTGTTCTCACTGTTACAACGGCTGTTTTAGTTTATTTGTTTACACCCATTTTATCACCAGAACTGCCAAAAAAACGTTTGGTTATTCTGGTTTTTTATTTTACGATTCTTGGAGCATTATTAGCCTGGAGATATTTTTATGTATATTTTTTAGCATCGCATCGTTTTTCACAAAATGTAGTTTTGATCTGCGATCGAAATCAGGTTGAGGAATTGGTTTTAGGACTTGAAAATGTTGATCCTCATTATAAAATTATTGGTTTTGTAAGCTCAGATTCTGTCGGTCAGAATGATTTAGATATTCATTATGTGAAGGAAATTCAGAAGAATGACTTAGAGCTTTTTGTGAGAAAGAATAACATATCAGAAATCGTAATAGCATCTCAAAAAACAGACGGTATTACGGCCGATTTATACCAACAATTGTTACATTTATTGGAGTCTGGAAATATTATCCGTGAATACACACAAGTATACGAAAGCAAAACACAGCGTATCCCTGTGCATTATATTTCAAGGGATTTTTATCGTTTTTTCCCTTTTAGCAGAAGCAATAGTAATAAATTGTATTTGTTTTTGATTCGCTTTATTGAGTTTTCACTCTCTTTTATTGGTCTAATTATTTGTATCGTTTTTATTCCATTTATATTCATAGGAAACCTTCTTGCTAATAAAGGAAGTTTGTTTTACACTCAGGAACGTGTTGGCAAACATGGTGTTATTTTTAAGATCTATAAGTTTAGAACAATGGTCAAAAATTCTGATGTGAATGGTCCTTTTGCTTCTTCTAATGACAAACGAGTAACTCCCTTTGGTAAATTTATGCGTAAGTCAAGAATAGATGAACTTCCTCAGTTTTTCAATGTTGTAATAGGTGATATGGCAGTTATTGGCCCTAGGCCGGAACGTCCTTATTTTGTAAATGAAATTGCTAAAGTAATGCCTTTTTATGAAACAAGACATGTCGTTAAGCCAGGACTTACTGGCTGGGCACAGGTTAATTATTCTTATGGAGAATCGATCGAGGAAAGTTTAATAAAACTGCAATACGATCTCTACTACATCAAACATCGAAGCGTATTTCTGGATTTAAGTATCACGCTTAAAACGATTACTACAGTTTTATTTTATCGGGGACAGTAAACTTAAATAATAATCGGAATGCGTTTTTTATTTCTGATCGCAACTCTTACTAACACAAAACCGCTCGTTATAATCATTGGTAAGACAATTAAAAAATGCGCTTTGTTGATCATAAAAATTGAATATACAATCAAAAAGATTAAATGTAAAACCGCAAATCTATAGGTCCACCTTTTATTTTTTGCAATGGATAAAAGAATCAAAACCAATAAAAGCGGACTGAATAATAGCACATTATAATTCATCGCCAATTCCTGGTGAAAAGAATAAAACCCTACAACTACAAAGAAGATTCCCATTAAAGATAAAATCGAAAGATAGATTTTGTCTATTATTTTATTATGTGCCAAAACTACAAAGGCCAGTATAAAAAGATAAGTGTAGACATTATTCCACAATGATATCGGGGTTTCTTTTTCAAAAAGAAGTAATGTTTTGCTTTTACCGGCTAAAGGCCTATTTTCAAATTTTACTTTTTCTAAACTATTTTTCAACTCAAAAGGCAAAAATATTCTGGTTCCTAATTGATCAACTTTTGTTCCGAAAATAATACTGGTTCCCAATTGCTCATAAAAATGCCCGTTGAAATAAGGGAATAATATAGAGCGATACGTAATATCTGTATCTTCTTTTTTAACAATTACATTTTCATTTAAAGTCGCATTGATAACATCAACAACCATGGAAGTGCAGTTTTTATCAATAAATTTGTAGGTATAAAAACGATCTTCAGAAAATATCGTTGCATTTAATTTGTCAAAAAGTTTTTGCTTCAATTCTGGTGATATAAGTAACTCCTGCTCAAAAACACTTCTTTTTTCATAAGTGTAATCATTTATAAAATCACCAAAAGAATGGGCAGTCGCCAAATATTGCAAGTCACCTTTAGCAAATTTGGCAACAAAATTCGGCGTTCTAAAATCGAAAGTTCCGTAATTGTAAACCACATCAATATTGTTTGCAGGATCGGCAACTCTTATGGCTGTATGGCCAAAAAAAGAATAGGATTCATTCCCAAGTCCGCAAGTAAGAACACTTATTTTAGCATCTTTTGATAAAGATAAATTTTGACCGAAACCAATAAAGCTTAGTAATAATAGTAAACTAAAAAGTGTTTTTTTGAAAATGACATTTTTCATGATTTAAAATTTTAAGAAGTTTAATGGTTTGTAAAAAATTATCTAAAGATACCTAAATCTACTTTTAAAGAAAAAATATTCGAATATAAGGCCGTACTTTGATTTCCTAAATCGGTTAGAGCATAATCAACCTGAATGCCTTTGTATTTAAATCCTAATCCAATATTAGGCTGAAAATTTACTTTTTCAGTATTATCCAATTGCATAACGTTCTGGAAATTTCCAGCTCCGGCTCTTAGAAAAACCAAATCAGTATATCCAAATTCGAAGCCTACTGCAGGATCAATACTCACTATTTTTGAAGAAATAATATCATTAGTTTGCTCAAAGCGCATGTTCAGATTTGTGGCAACCATAAGACTGTAATCATTATGAAAGTCAAATGTTTTTGAAACGCCTAATTGTGCTTTTGGTAAAGTAATTTCCGTGCTTTCTGGCAACTCATTATTTTCTCCCGGAATAGCATTGGCAATTTTTGCATATTCTTCTTCATCAATATTCCAGACATTATATGTTGTGGTAATATCACGAAGCATCAATCCGAATTTCCAGTCATTTCGTTCAAATTGTAATCCAATATCAAAACCAAAACCCCAGGAATTAGCAAATTCTCCAATAATTCTTCGGATAACTTTTGCATTAACACCATATTGAAATCCTTCTACAGGTAATTTTCTTGCATACGAAAAAGTAAAACCATAATCTGCCGTCGAGAACAAACGAATTCGGTTGTAATCAATATTTCCCTGGCTGTCTATTAATTCGGTTGTGTCCATGATATCATCAACTCCAAAACGAATCATCGAAATCCCCCAGGCACTTCTGTCATCAATTGGACTCGCATATCCTATATAATCATATTGGGCAATATTGGCAAAATAATTTGCATGCATTAAAGAGATCTGATGATCTTCAAGATGTGTAAGACCAGCAGGATTCCAGTAAACAGCATTTACGTCATTAGTTGAAGCAACAACGGCACTCGACATTCCTAATGCAGCTGCGTCGACTCCAATATTCATAAATTCATTCGAATATTTCCGAACAGTTTGTGCATATTGTTGCGTGCAGCTCCAAAATAATAAAAGCAGTAAGGTTTTCTTCAACGTATATTTTTTTGCAGACTGAGGCCTGTTTTAATTTTTATCAAAAATATAATATTTTACCCATCTAATTTATTCCTTTTGAGAAATATTACGAAAGCCAAAATTTCAAATAAAAAACTCTTTAAAAAACGGCTTATACATGCAGTTATTATACTAAATTTGTTCCTCACCATTATCAAATTTTATAAAGATGAATATTAAAAAACACATTCCTAACTTAATTACATTAATCAATCTTTTCTGCGGTTGTATTGCGGTTGTTTTTATTTCTGAAGCCAATTATGAAATGGCTTTTTATATGGTGTGTTTAGGAATCTTTTTTGATTTTTTTGATGGTTTTTTTGCCCGATTGTTCAAAGTGTCAAGCCCGCTTGGATTGCAATTGGATTCTTTGGCAGATATGGTAACCAGCGGTGTTGCACCCGGTTATGTGATGTATAGTTTGTTTACAAACAGTGCTCATGAATTGGGAAATAATCCGGCTATTCCGTTTTTAGGATTTATCGTGACTTTAGGTTCTTGTTACCGTTTAGCAAATTTCAATATCGATACTCGTCAAACAGATTCTTTTATTGGTTTACCAACACCTGCAAATGCATTGTTTATTTTGAGTTTGCCTTTAGTTTTGAAATTTTCTGATTCTTTAATGATGTTGGAAATCTTAACTAATCAATGGGTTTTATTGTTAATTACATTATGTAGCGCTTATATTTTGAATGCTGAAATTCCTTTATTTTCATTAAAAATAAAGAAATTTAGTTTTAAGGAAAATGCACTTCAAATTGTGTTTTTGATTGTGTCTGTTTTAATGGTGCTTTTGTTACATTATATCGCTATTCCGTTAATTATCATTTTTTATGTGTTGTTGTCAGTTGTTAATAATATGTTTTTGAAAAAGTAGTTTTATTCGAATGGCAAGAAAAACGACAAGACGAACTTCTTATTCCCGAAAAACGCAACCCACTCGTTCTGCTTTTAGCAAAGTGATTCGCTTTGTGGTATTCTCATTTTTAGCGATTCTTCTCTTGGGAACTATTTATCATTACAGGGCTGGATTGGCATATTATCTCGGTTTTAAATCGGATAAAGTTTTAGATGAAGATGCCGTTGACAAACACCTTTCTGATGTTCGAAATATTCAGGTTTTAGAGAATCACAAAGGAAAAGTGATTGGTATTGATGTGTCTGAATTTCAGGGAAAAGTAGACTGGGATGATATTGAGATTTTAGAAGAAAAATACCCGGTGCAATTCGTATTTATTAGGGCCACTGCCGGAAATGATCGTGTTGACAGGCAGTTCAAACGCAATTGGGATGGTGCAAAAGAGAATAAAATTATGCGTGGTGCCTATCATTATTATCGTCCCAACGAAAATTCGATAGAGCAGGCAAATCTTTTTATTAAAACTGTAAAATTGCAAAAAGGTGATTTACCACCCGTTTTAGATATTGAAAGATTACCCAAGAATCAACCTTTGGATAGTTTAAAAAAAGGTCTAAAAAGATGGTTGACTAAAGTCGAAAAGCATTATCAGGTTCGCCCGATAATCTACACAGGTGAAAGATATTATGATGACTTTCTAAAAGAGGAATTCAGTGAATATTTATTTTGGATTGCGAATTACAATTTCTACAGAGAAAAAATCGAAGATGATTGGCTTTTTTGGCAATTTACAGAAAAAGCATCTTTGCCAGGAATTAAACACAGAGTCGATGTGAATATCTATAATGGCGACTTAGAGCAATTGCAGTTTATAACTGTTGAATAGCTTTTTAGTCGCAGTCGCAGTTTTTAGTACTTACTTTAAGGCTTTATTTTGATAAAAGTGCAAGAATAATTATTGAGAATAATGCGAGGACAACTACAGCAGAATAGGGATTGGCAAGATTTATAGTTAAGCCAAGCTGCCATATTCTTTTTGGAGCGAATAATCTTTTGTCTTTTGGATTATAGTACAAAAATCCCAAATACCAATTATTTGGGTCTTTGTGCCAATTATCGTAATCTTCCGGTGTTGGTTTTTCTGATTTCATCTTAAATTATTATTTTAAAACTGAAAACTGCGACTGAATAGTTTTGGTAAAAGTGAAACGTAAGAAGTAAAAAAAAAGGTAAAAAGTAATTCTCATCTCACTTTTTACCTTTCACAATACCCTTTATTAAAATTCAAGTTTCTTTTTACGCAATTCGAAGTTTTGTCCAAGATAAACACGGCGAACCATTTCATCTTCTACTAATTCTTCCGGAATTCCGGCTTTCAAAATTCCTCCTTCAAACATTAGATATGTTTTATCGGTAATTGCTAAAGTTTCCTGTACGTTGTGATCGGTAATTAAGATTCCGATGTTTTTGTTTTTTAACTGAGCCACAATTCTTTGGATATCTTCAACCGCAACAGGGTCCACTCCTGCGAAAGGTTCATCCAATAAAATGAATTTCGGATCTGTTGCCAAAGCACGCGCAATTTCAGTACGACGACGTTCTCCTCCCGAAAGTAAATCGCCTCGGTTGGTACGAATATGCTCTAAACTGAATTCTTCAATCAAGCTTTCCATTTTAGCAATTTGCTCTTCTTTAGAAAGTTTGGTCAATTGCAAAACGCTAAGAATGTTGTCTTCGATGCTCAATTTTCTAAAAACCGAAGCTTCCTGTGCCAAATAACCAATTCCTTGTTGTGCACGTTTGTACATAGGATAATCGGTAATATTCAAATCATCCAGATAAATATTACCCTGATTTGGTTTTACCAATCCCACGATCATATAAAAGGAAGTTGTTTTTCCAGCACCATTAGGACCCAAAAGTCCAACGATTTCTCCTTGATTTACTTCAACAGAAATCCCTTTTACAACACTGCGTCCTTTATAGGTTTTGATTAAATTATCGGCTCTTAATTTCATTTTCTTAGTTTAATCGTTTAAACGTTTGAATCGTTTATTCGGCACAAATTAACGAATAAACGATTCAACAAATAAACCTATTAACAATTATTTAGTTTCAGCTTCTTCTAAAGCTTCCCAAAATTCGTAAGCTCTTCTTAAATGGGGAATTACTATTGTTCCTCCAACCAAAGTTGCGATTCCCATTGCTTCCATCATTTCTTCTTTGGTAACACCTTCTTTATGGCTTGTTTCTAAGTGATATTTTACGCAGTCATCGCAACGTAAAACGGCAGAAGCCACCAGTCCTAAAAGTTCTTTTGTTTTTACATCCAGAGCTCCAGGCGCATAAGCGTTGGTGTCAAGATTGAAAATTCGCTTAACAATTTTGTTATTGTCAGCTAATAATTTTTCGTTCATTTTAGAACGATAGTCGTTAAATTCTTGAATTAATTCAGACATTTTTTTCTTTTAATTTATTTCTATAAACAATTCTTGAAATCAGAATACTCACTTCGTAGATAAGCAGCATTGGTATTGCTACGATTGTCTGGCTTACTACGTCCGGAGGAGTTACGATTGCGGCAATAATCAAAATGATAATTACGGCATACTTCCAATATTTTCTTAAGAAATCGGGTGTTACTAATCCTAATTTGGTTAAGAAATAAATAGCGATTGGCAATTCAAAAAAGATTGCACTTCCTAAAATACTTGTTTTTACCATTCCCATATAAGAGTCCAGGGTAAATTGATTTTTTACGACATCACTCACAGAGAAAGTCGCAACGAAATTCACGGACATAGGAATAACAACAAAGTAGCCAAACAATACTCCTAAAAAGAAAAGTAAAGAAGAAGTGAATATAAATACTCTCGCATTTTTTCTTTCTTTCTCATATAATGCCGGACTGATAAACTTCCAGATTTCCCATAAAATATAAGGGAAACTTAAGATGAAACCAGTCAAAATACACATCCATACGAATATATTTACCTGACCTTCCATCTCCGTATTTTGAATGATGAAATTCAGTTCGGTAATGCAAATGCTGTCAGCAAAGCCTAATTGATGTGATAAATCGCAAAACCATACATAAGTAAAAAAACTAGGCCTGGTTGGACCCAAAATGATTTTGTCAAATAAATAATCACTAATAAAATAAGTTACAAATGCCATTATAAGCGTTGCAGTTGTACTTCTAACCAATAACCATCTTAATTCTTCAAGATGATCTAAAAATGACATCTCGCCAAGGTTCTTTTTTGCCATTATACGATTCCTTCTTTTAATATGTCATGTAAATGTAATACTCCTTTGTACTCGCCGTTATCAGCAACAATAAGTTGTGTTATGGAAAAATCTTCTAAAATGTTCAGGGCATCAACCGCCATGGTTTCAGAAGATACTAATTTCGGGTTTTTTGACATAATATCCCTTGCCGTTAAGTCCGCAATAGTATCTACGTTGTTTAGCATTCGTCGGATGTCTCCATCGGTAATAATTCCAATTATTTTATCATTTTCGATTACCGCTGTTACACCCAATCTTTTTTCAGAGATTTCAAAAATAGCTTTTTTGATTGAAGTCTCCGGTGAAACCATTGGTTTTAACGAATGTTCAATCATGTCTTTAACGCGAAGCAATAGTTTTTTTCCTAAAGCACCACCCGGATGATAGACAGCAAAATCCTCTGGTTTGAAATCGCGCATTTCCATCAAACAGACTGCTAATGCATCTCCCATTACAAGCTGTGCTGTTGTGCTGTTTGTTGGGGCAAGGTTTATTGGGCAGGCTTCGGTATCGACTGTAGTGTTTAAAACATAGTCAGAACCTTTTGCCAGAGAAGAAGTTATGTTTCCTGTAATGGCAATTAAAATGTTTCCGAAGCGTTTTAATAAAGGAACAAGGACTTTTATTTCAGGACTGTTGCCGCTTTTTGAAATACAAATAATGATATCTTCTTTTTGAATCATTCCTAAGTCGCCATGAATAGCTTCTGAGGCATGAAGAAACATAGAAGGAGTTCCGGTGGAGTTAAAAGTAGCAACCATTTTTTGAGCGATGATAGCGCTTTTTCCTATCCCGGTAACAATCAGTCGGCCTTTGGTTTCGTAAATGCGTTGAACAGCTTCGTGGAAATTTTCGTCAAGAAAATCAATTAATTTTATAATTGCCTCACTTTCAGATAGTATAGTTTTTTTGGCGATAGCCAATATATTTTCTTTTGAAATCAAAACAGAATATTTAAAATTTGTATGTATAAAAGAAAGTTGTATCTTTATGTGTTGCAAATTTATACAAAATATCCATTAATATAAAGAATGAATTCAAACGAAATTGAAATACACAAGGAATTAAAGAAGTATTTCGGCTTTAGCCAATTTAAGGGCTTGCAGGAGCAAGTCATTACGAGTATCTTAGATAAGAAGAATACTTTTGTAATTATGCCGACAGGCGGTGGAAAGTCTCTTTGTTATCAATTACCCGCTTTAATTCAGGACGGAACAGCTATTGTTGTTTCTCCTTTGATTGCTTTGATGAAAAATCAGGTTGATGCCATTCGAAGCCTTTCTTCAGAAAACGGAATTGCCCATGTTTTAAATTCCTCCCTTACCAAAACAGAGATTGCGCAAGTTAAAAAAGATATCACTTCTGGTTTGACCAAACTTTTGTATGTGGCGCCGGAATCTTTGACTAAAGAAGAATATGTGGCTTTTTTACAGAGCGTGCCCATTTCGTTTGTCGCAATTGATGAAGCACATTGTATTTCAGAATGGGGGCATGACTTTAGGCCGGAATACCGAAACCTAAAAAACATAATAAAACAATTAGGTCAGGTTCCTATTATTGGACTTACCGCAACTGCAACCCCAAAAGTTCAGGAAGATATTCTGAAAAACCTTGATATGTCTGATGCAAATACTTTCAAAGCATCATTCAACAGACCGAACTTGTACTACGAAGTTCGCACAAAAACGAAAAATATTGAATCGGATATCATTCGATTTATCAAACAACATAAAGGCAAATCCGGAATTATTTATTGCTTAAGCCGTAAAAAAGTCGAATCGATTGCCGAAGTTTTACAAGTTAATGGAATCAGTGCTGTTCCTTATCATGCAGGATTAGATGCGAAAACCCGCGCCAAACATCAGGATATGTTTTTGATGGAAGACGTAGATGTAGTAGTTGCAACAATCGCCTTTGGAATGGGAATTGACAAACCAGACGTTCGTTTTGTAATTCACCATGATATTCCAAAATCATTAGAAAGTTATTATCAGGAAACGGGTCGTGCCGGTCGTGATGGAGGCGAAGGACATTGTTTGGCTTATTACTCTTATAAAGATGTAGAAAAACTGGAGAAATTTATGTCTGGAAAACCAGTTGCTGAACAAGAAATTGGTTTTGCTCTTTTACAGGAAGTTGTGGCTTACGCCGAAACCTCAATGTCACGAAGAAAGTTTTTATTGCATTATTTTGGTGAAGAATTTGACAGCGAAACCGGAGAAGGCGCGGACATGGATGACAATGTTCGTAATCCGAAAAACAAAGTTGAAGCCAAGGATCAGGTCGTTAAATTATTGGAAATCGTTCGTGATACCAAGCATATTTACAAATCAAAAGAAATTGTATTCACTTTAATTGGTCGTATCAATGCCGTAATTAAAGCACATAAAACAGATATACAATCCTTTTTTGGTGCAGGTTCCGATCATGATGAAAAATACTGGATGGCTTTGCTACGACAAGTTTTAGTTGCAGGTTATCTATCAAAAGATATTGAAACTTATGGCGTGGTAAAAATCACAAAAGAAGGTTTGAACTTTATTAAAAATCCAGTCTCATTTACCATGTCTGAAGATCATGAATACAATGAATCTGAAGATGAAGCAATCGTAACCGCATCAAAATCATCAGGAACAGCTGATGAGGTTCTAATGGGAATGTTGCGCGAATTGCGTAAAAAAGTTGCTAAAAAATTAGGAGTTCCTCCGTTTGTGGTTTTTCAGGATCCTTCTTTGGAAGATATGGCTTTAAAATATCCAATTACATTGCCGGAATTGTTTAATATTCACGGTGTTGGAGAAGGTAAAGCAAAAAAATACGGTGGAGAATTCGTTACTTTAATTAGTCGTTATGTCGAAGATAATGATATCATTCGTCCAGACGATTTGGTAGTGAAATCTACAGGAGTAAATTCTGCGAATAAATTATACATCATCCAAAATATAGATCGAAAATTATCATTGAAAGATATTGCTTCTGCAAAAGGTCTTACAATGGATTCTCTGATCAAAGAAATGGAACAGATTGTCTACGCTGGAACCAAACTTAATATTAAATATTGGGTTGATGACATGCTTGATGATGATCAACAAGAAGAAATTCACGATTATTTCATGGAATCAGAATCAGATAAAATCGAAGATGCGTTGAAGGAATTCGATGGTGATTATGATATTGATGAATTAAGGTTAATGAGAATTAAGTTTATTAGTGAGGTTGCGAATTAAAATTAAATTCCAATCTTTTTAAATTCCAAATTCCAAAAAGAACAAAAAAAAGAAAAAATTAAATAGAAAAATATAAATTCCAAATTCCAATGCTAACGATAGTTTGGAATTTGGAATTTTTTATTTGAGATTTCCCGAAGTAATTGGAATTTGGAATTTTTTTATTGGAATTTAACCTTCAAAGACTTCCCCTCGATGCGGTTTCAAAGCATCTCTTACCTGAATCATATTTTCTTCTGTAACCACCATAAAAGCAGTTGCATGCATATCGTTTACAATTTTAAAACCTGTAATATTTAAGGGCAGTTTTTCTATAGCGATATATTCTTTCAAATGAATTTCGTGATGTTCAGCTGTTTTTGCAGAAGCTGGCCCACGAAAATCCCAAATCAATTTTATTTTTCTTGACATTATTTTTTAAGGTGCATAGGTTCAGAGAGGCAAAGGTACAAAGTCTATTTTGAAAAAAGGTTCTGAGGTGCTAAGGTTCTGGTTTTTTTTCTGTAGAGATACACTGCAGTGCGTTTAATTGTTCTTTAAAAGAAATCTTTTTAATCTAAATAATCTGTGGCTAAAAATAAATAGTAAAGATTTTAGGAAGAAGAGAAAAGTTGCTAGATAATTAACCGCAAAGTGCGCTAAGATAATTTTACTTTACAAATAGAAAGCACAAAGTTCGCAAAGCCAGATCAACACAAAGCTCTGCGAACTTTGTGTTTTTAAAAACATACCTCTAAAAAATCTTTGCGCACTTTGCGTTTAATTATATAATCTCATTTCAAAATGTTATTTTTGCATGTTCTTTTCATAAATAGAAAAGCTAATTGAAAAATAAAATACAATGCCAAGAGAACTTTTACTTCAGGTAACTCCGGAAATAGCAGCAAACGAATTGCTGCTAAAAGACTATTTGTCTAAACAAATAAAAGTTTCTCCTAAGGAAATTCAACATATTTCTATTTTAAAACGTTCGATTGATGCACGCCAGAAAGCGATAAAAATCAATTTGAAAGTAATTATTTATTTGCAAAGTGAACCTTTTCAGGAAACTAAAATCGAATTACCTTTATATAAAGACGTTTCTTCCGCACAAGAAGTTATTGTTGTTGGCGCAGGTCCGGCAGGACTTTTTGCTGCCTTGCAATTAATAGAATTAGGCTTAAAGCCAATTGTAATCGAGCGCGGAAAAGATGTTCGTGGTCGCCGACGCGACTTAAAAGCAATTAATGTGGATCATTTGGTAAACGAAGATTCTAATTATTGTTTTGGAGAAGGAGGAGCAGGAACTTATTCTGACGGAAAATTATATACACGTTCTAAGAAGCGTGGTGATGTAACCCGAATATTAGAACTTTTAGTAGCATTTGGAGCTTCTGAAGATATTTTGGTAGAAGCGCATCCGCATATAGGAACGAATAAATTGCCTAAGATCATTGAGGATATCCGAAATAAAATCATCGAGTTTGGCGGTCAGGTTTTGTTTGATACCCGAGTAACTGATATTTTAGTAAAAAATAATGAAGTCGAAGGAATCGTAACCCAAACCGGAGACAAGATTCTGGCTAATAAATTGATATTAGCAACCGGACACTCTGCGCGAGATATTTTTGAATTATTAGATAAAAAGAAGATTTTTATAGAAGCAAAACCTTTTGCTTTGGGTGTTCGTGCAGAACATTCCCAACAATTAATTGACAGTATACAATACAGTTGTGATTATCGCGGAGAACATTTGCCTCCGGCACCCTATTCTATAGTAAAGCAAGTAAACGGTCGCGGAATGTACTCTTTTTGTATGTGTCCGGGTGGAGTAATTGCACCATGCGCTACAAGTCCAGGTGAGGTTGTTACAAACGGCTGGTCGCCATCTAAACGTGATCAGGTTACGGCAAATTCCGGAATTGTGATCGAATTGAAATTGGAAGATTTTAAACCTTTCGAGAAATTTGGTGCTTTGGCCGGAATGGAATTCCAAAAAAGCATTGAACAAAAAGCATGGCATTTGGCTGGAGAGACACAAAAAGTTCCTGCACAGCGAATGATCGATTTTACTCAAAATAAAGTTTCGGCAGATATTCCGAAAACATCTTATGTTCCTGGAACAACTTCGGTTGAAATGGGACAGGTTTTTCCGGGATTTTTATCGCAGATTTTACGTGAAGGTTTTAAGGAATTTGGAAAATCGATGCGTGGTTATCTAACTAACGAAGCCATTTTACACGCTCCGGAAAGCAGAACTTCATCGCCAGTCAGAATTCCGAGAGATCCTATTACTTACGAGCATTTACAAATAAAAGGTTTGTATCCATGTGGAGAAGGAGCCGGTTACGCGGGTGGAATTATTTCTGCAGCAATTGATGGAGAGAAATGTGCTTTGATGATTGCGGAGACTTTGAAATAACCTTTTTTATGGGAAACTTCTTTTCTAATTTATTTGGCAGAAATAATGATCCAAAATCCATTATTTCTTTCGATGTTATTGATTTAATTTATTCTTATTTATATAATGAAGAGAATAAATTGGAGGTTAAACTAAAAGGTATTTATGATACGGTTTCGGTAAATTTATATTCGTTTCCAAATTCATTTAATAATGAAGAAGCGCAAAATGGAATTAAGAAAGCGGGATTGAAAAATGCTTATGAAGTTTTAAATGAATTGTATAAAAAACTTAATATTGGAGCTATTTCAGAAGAGGATATTCAGGCAGAGTTAGAATACGATTATATTCATATTCAGTTTTATACAGAGCCAACTCCGGAAATGAAAAAGCATTTAAAGCATGTTTTACATAATTTTGTTATTTTCTTTTGCTGTACAAATAGCCTACAAACCAATGATTTTAGAATTTTGTACAATAATAGTTATTTTCTAGACTACACAAGAGGAATACTCGATACAGAATATATTGACATTAATGATCCGAAAAATGATGTTCAGAAAATAGGTTTTAAAGAATTTGAAAGAGTGCTGCAAGGCATTTGTCAGTATATGCAAATCGAATTACCCGAAGGTATCGAGCTTCCATCACAAGAGAGTTTATTGCCGGAAGAAGTTGAAGTTACCCAGAGAACTTTTGAAGAATTTATCAAGCTGGTTTCAAGAGGCAATGTTGAAGAAAAATTGCTCCAGAAACAAGCTAAAAAGCTTTTGAAGAATTTTAAAAAAGAAGCAAAAGAATATCATAAGATTGTTGAAAATCATTGGAGTTTTTTTGAAAGCATAGACTGCTGGAATAGCGATTGGAAATTTGATCCTGAAGATGCAGAATATTTTATTTCAGAAATGATTGGCGAAGATTTGAATTTCGAATATCCGGAAGAAACGTATAGCCATGATTTGTTTCCTTATATTCAATCGGCTTTAGAGAAACGAAATCTTGAATTAATGACCTACGATACACACGGGGATAATTATTTGTTTTTTGTAGCCAATAAAAATGAGGTTGACAGAATCTTAGAATTGTCTGAGTTGACGAAGATTGAGATTAATCAGTTGTAGTATAAAGTGTTTTAGAAAAAATCGCCACGAATTCACGAATTTTAATTTTTATAATAATTCGTGAATTCGTGGCGAAAAACTTAAGTGAGTCTTTGTTTTACGGAATCAGAATTATTTTTCCGGTACTTTTTCTGCTTTCCAGAAACTCATGAGCCAATTTTCCTTCTGATAGTTTGAAAGAAGTTGGAGTTGAAAGCGTAATTTTTCCTTCGATAATCCAATTGAATAATTGATTGGCTCTTTTGATTCGTTCTTCTTTGGAGTTTAAATAACTCCATAAATCGCCACCCGTTAAGGTTTTAGAACCATCCATCAACATTCTTGGATCTACAGGTGCCGGATCGCCACCTGCCATTCCGAAGAAAACGACTTGTCCGCATTCTTTTGTGACTTCGAAGCTTTCCATTAATGTACTTCCGATACTGTCATAAACCACATCCACGCCTTTTGGTGCTATTTTGAAAACTTGCGATTTCCAATCGTCATTATAAAGAAAAACATGATCAGCACCTTGCTCAATCGCAATTTTCGCCTTGTCTTCAGATGAGGTTAAACCGATAACATTCGCACCCAAAAGTTTGCTTATTTGCGTTAGCGTCTGACCAACTCCGCCAGCAACAGCATGAATTAAAACGGTTTCTCCTTTTGTGGTTTTATGGCTGTCGGTTGCTAAATAATGCGCGGTTAATCCTTGAAGTAAAATCGAAGCTGCAATTTCAAAAGAAATCGCTTCCGGTAAGGGTAAAACGTGATTTATATTTACGGCAACCAATTCGGCATTGGCAAAAGGAGCATCGGCGAAAGCCACACGATCTCCAACTTTATACTCCGGATGATTATTAGCGTCAACTACAATTCCGGCACCTTCATAACCTGCAATAAAAGGCGGATTTCCTTTCAAGTGATAATTTCCCTTTCGTCTGTAAACATCGGAAAAATTTAATCCGATGGCTTTCATTTCGATTAGAATTTCGTCATTTTTTAATTGCGGATTTGGGATTTCTATATATTCTAAAACATCTGAATTTCCGAAAGAAGAAAAGGTAAGTGCTTTCATTTTATAAATTTTTAGGAATACAAAAGTATGGTAAAATCAGATTAAGGTTTGAAAACTCTTCTTAAAACTGCATAAAAAAACCTCGCTACAAGTTGAAGCGAGGTTTTGTTTTTTGCCACAGATTATAAGATTAAAATGATTTAAAAAACTGGGAAAAAAAATCTTTTTAATCTTTTAATCTGTGGTTGTATAATAAGTTATATTTTAGGGAATTTCATTTCATTGAAAGTACTTTTTTGTGCTGCCATTTTTTCAATATCCTCCCATTTTCTTGGTGACTCAGCTGATAAATTTTCATAAGAATCTTTTGTAATCGCGATATCATCTTCGATACGAACACCTATGTTCCACCATTTTTTGTCGCATTTACTGTTTGCCGGAATGTAAATTCCTGGCTCAACTGTAAAAACCATGTTTTCTTTTAAGTTTCCTCCATAGTTTCCTTTGTCATGAACATCTAAACCAAGAAAGTGCGAACAGCCATGCGGATAATATATTCTAACATCTTTAGGATCTGTAATGATGCCTAATTTAATTAATCCGGCAGCGATTACCTCTCTTGCTTTTTTATTTAAATCCTGAAACGGAGTTCCTGCTTTACAGATCTTAAAAACTTCTTCTTGTGCCTCGTAAACCAACTGATAAATGGCTTTTTGTTCTTCAGAAAACTTACCATTTGCCGGAATTGTTCTGGTAACATCGGCAGAATATCCATGGTATTCTGAGCCCACATCCATTAGCAATAATTGATTGTCGATTTTTGTGGCATTATTTTCTCCGTAATGTAAAATACAGCCGTTTGCTCCGGCTCCAACTATTGGCGGATAACCTTCTCCTTCGGCACCATAGTGTTTGTGAATGTAGGCATGTATCCCGTCTGCTTCATTTTCGCTCATATCCGGGCCAACAGCTTTCATAACTTCGTTGTGGGCAACGCAGGAAAGTTTAACAGTTTTACGCATTAATTCCATTTCTTCGGGAGTTTTGATTTCTCGAAGCGAGTTGGTGATTTTTGTGAAAGTCTTTGACGAATCTTTACTTTCACTTACAATACCAGCTTTTGTTTTAAAATTCTGAATTAGATTAAATAAATCTGCAGCATCATAAGTGTTATCCTGAAGACCTGGAGATGCTTCGTCAAAAATAATTTCATTAAACTTTTTGAAGTCAATTGCAAAAGTGTTAAAATCGGAACCATTATAAACTTTGGAAAATCCCAATTTAGATTTGGCTCCTTCAATGCCTAAACGTCTTCCGGTCCACATTTCTCTTGCAGCATTTCTTTCTCTCACAAAAAGTACTTCGTTGTAAGTTTCACCAGTTCCCTGATTTTCTTTAAAAATTAGTAAAACGCCATCTGGTTCTTTGTAACCAGTTAAATAATACATATCAGGATTTTGATGGTAATTGTAATTAATATCTTTAGAGAAAACTCTTTCCGGGTAAGAAAAAATTACGGCAACCGAATTGGCAGGCATTAAATTTCTAAATGCTTCGCGTCGTCCTTTGTGAAATTCTTTTGAAAGATAATCTGTTGGAAGGTTTTCTTGTGCCTGAATATGAATGGCAGTAATTAATAAAGTAAACAATAAAAGAAATTGCTTCATTTTTTTTAGTTTTTTATTGATGATTTTAGTTTTTTGATCACCGCAAATTACAAAAAAAATGCAATTGTATGTTTTAGTTTAAGTATTTGACTTCTAGTTTTTTATTAAAAATAAAGTAACTTAGGGATTAGGAATTGCAATTTAATAATGAAATTTCAGTTCTTTTAGTAAATATTAATTTTTATATAACGTGTTATCGGGCACGAATATTGAGAAGTACTATTTTATAAAAACAACTTTAATCTTCAAAAAATAAAATTTATGAAAAAATATACCATTACAATCGTATCAGTTTTAACTTTATTACTTACTTCATGTACTGCAACAAAAGAAACTAAAAACACGGCCAATATTTATGATACAACCTGGGAACTAGAATATATTTCCGGGCCACGAATTGCTTTTGAAGGATTGTATCCAAATAAAAAACCACAAATTACTTTTGATCAGAAAGAAACCAAAGTTTATGGTAATAATGGATGCAACGGATACAGCGCACCTTATACCCTAAATGGAAAATCTTTAACTTTTGGAGAGCCAGGACCAGCAACAATGATGTTTTGTGAAGGTGGAGGAGAACAACAGTTTTTACAACAAATGAAAAAAATAACTAGTTATGCTATTGATAAAGACGGAAAACTAAATTTGATCGAGGGCGATGTACCCATGATGCGATTTAAAAAAGTAGCTAAACAATAGTTTAAGATAAATATAAAAGAAAAGGGAAATGAGTTAATTCATTTCCCTTTTTTTTACGGTTTATTTCTTTTTGAGTTTGTCTTTAAAAACTTTTTCAAATTTTTCAATTTTCGGTTGAATTACCATTTTACAATACGGCTGATTCTTATTGTTTGCATAATAATTCTGGTGATAATCTTCAGCTTTATAGAACTTTTTAAAAGGTTCCACTTTTGTTACAATCGGGCTGTTGTAAACTTTTGCTTTGTTGAGTTCGGCAATAATACTTTGAGCTGCTTTTTTTTGCTCATCATTTTTATAAAAAATGACAGAACGATATTGTGTTCCAACATCAGCACCTTGTCTGTTTAAAGTAGTGGGATCGTGAACTGTAAAGAAAACTTTGAAGATTTCATTGATATCTGTTATGGTTTTGTCGTACGTAATCTGAACAACTTCTGCATGACCAGTTTCGCCAGTAGAAACTTCTTCATAAGTAGGGTTAGCAACAGTTCCTCCGGAGAAACCAGAAATAACAGATTTTACTCCGTTTAGATCTTCATAAACTGCTTCAACACACCAGTAACATCCGCCACCAAGTGTAATAGTTT
>Ga0247813_10000129_pt1 | contig 94793 bp, 89 predicted proteins | sample UWRJL169409C1_FD_180719 | JGI IMG/M metagenome (GOLD analysis project Ga0247813, IMG submission 180719) | Plant litter microbial communities from Arlington Agricultural Research Station in Wisconsin, United States - UWRJ-L169-409C-1 | ecosystem: Environmental > Terrestrial > Plant litter >...
CGAGCTTCATCGCGACCTGTGCGAGCGCGTTGCTCTTCTCGGTCATCGCATCCGCATCGCCCCCCTCGACCGCAGCCTTCGCCGCATCGATCGCGGTCTGAATCTCGGCCTTGAGCGACTCGTCGACCTTGTCGCCGTTATCGGCAAGCTGGCGCTCGGTCGTGTGGATCAGGCTCTCGGCGTTGTTCTTCGCCTCGGCGCCCGCACGACGCTTCTTGTCCTCCTCGGCGAACTGCTCGGCGTCACGGACCATCTGGTCGATGTCGCTGTCCGACAGGCCACCCGAAGCCTGGATGCGGATCTGCTGCTCCTTGCCGGTGCCCTTGTCCTTGGCCGACACATTGACCAGGCCATTTGCGTCGATGTCGAACGTGACCTCGATCTGCGGCACGCCGCGCGGTGCCGGCGGGATGCCGACCAGATCGAAATTGCCGAGCATCTTGTTGTCGGCCGCCATCTCGCGCTCACCCTGGAACACGCGGATCGTCACCGCGCCCTGGTTGTCGTCGGCGGTCGAATAGGTCTGCGACTTCTTGGTCGGGATCGTCGTGTTGCGATCGATCATCCGGGTGAACACGCCACCCAGCGTCTCGATGCCGAGCGACAGCGGCGTCACGTCGAGCAGCAGCACGTCCTTGACGTCGCCCTGCAGCACGCCGGCCTGGATCGCGGCGCCCATCGCGACGACTTCGTCCGGGTTGACGCCGGTGTGCGGGTCCTTGCCGAAGAACTGCTTCACGGCTTCACGCACCTTGGGCATGCGGGTCATGCCGCCGACCAGCACGACTTCGCTGATGTCGTCGGTCTTCAGACCGGCATCGGCGAGCGCCTTCTTCATCGGCTCGATGGTACGCTTGATCAGGTCGTCGACCAGCTTCTCGAGATCGGTACGCGTGATGTTGCGGACCAGATGCTTCGGGCCGTTCTGGTCGGCGGTGATGAAGGGCAGGTTGACCTCGGTCGACGCCGCCGAGCTGAGCTCGATCTTCGCCTTCTCGGCCGATTCCTTCAGACGCTGCAGCGCGAGCTTGTCCTTGGACAGGTCGATGCCTTCGTCCTTCTTGAAGCCGTCGACCAGATATTCGACCAGCTTGTTGTCGAAATCCTCGCCACCCAGGAAGGTGTCGCCGTTGGTCGCCTTCACCTCGAACACGCCGTCGCCGATCTCGAGGATCGAGACGTCGAACGTACCGCCACCCAGATCGTAGACCGCGATCGTCTTGCCGTCCTGCTTCTCCAGGCCGTACGCCAGAGCAGCCGCGGTCGGCTCGTTGATGATGCGCAGCACTTCGAGGCCGGCGATCTGGCCGGCGTCCTTGGTTGCCTGGCGCTGGGCGTCGTTGAAGTATGCGGGAACGGTGATGACCGCCTGCGTGACCGTCTCGCCGAGATACGACTCGGCGGTTTCCTTCATCTTCTGCAGCGTGAACGCCGAGATCTGCGACGGGCTGTAATCCTTGCCGCCGGCCGAGACCCACGCGTCGCCGTTGGGGCCGCGCGCGATCTTGTACGGGACCAGCTCGGTGTCCTTCTTGGTGATCGGATCGTCGAAACGACGGCCGATCAGGCGCTTCACCGCGAAGATGGTGTTGTCGCCGTTCGTCACCGCCTGGCGCTTGGCCGGCTGGCCGACCAGTCGCTCGCCATCCTTGGCGAATGCGACGATCGACGGCGTGGTGCGCGCGCCTTCGGAATTCTCGATAACCTTGGGCTTGCCGCCTTCCATCACGGAAACGCAGCTGTTGGTGGTGCCGAGGTCGATACCGATTACTTTAGCCATGAGTTCTAACTAGCCCCTCACAAACGATAAAAAAACTGATCCCACCCCGTTACGGCGGCGGAACCATTCAGGATGATGGGCGCGATATAGGTGGGCTCGCGCTTGTCGCAAGATTGTACCGCACGTAAGGAACGCAAGAGGGGCGCGAGAAAGGCGGAACAAACATGCGTATCGTTCTGGCACTGGGGCTGGCAGCCGCGCTGGCCGCCTGTTCGCAGCCGAGGGAATTGTCGGTCGACGGCGTCTGGGTACGGCTCGCCGCCGTGCCGGGCAGACCCGCGGCGGGCTATTTCACGGTCCATGGCGGCCCGGCACCCGCGACGCTGATCGGCGTCACCACCGACGTCGCGATCAAGTCCGAGATGCATGAGACGATGGCAAAGGGTAGCATGTCGCAGATGGCGCCGCTGGAGCGCCTCGACATCCCCGCCAACACCGACGTCGCATTCAAGCCCGGCGGGCGGCACGTGATGCTGTTCGACGTCAACCCGGGGATCAAGCGCGGCAGCACCATCAACTTCACCTTCTCGTTCGCCGACGGCACGCGCATCCTGCACAACGCGAACGTGATCGCGGCCGGCGATCCCGGCGGCAAGTGATCCGCACGCTGACCGACGGCGAGACCAACCTCGCCGCCTCGGTCTTCGGCGATGCGATCGACTATGCGCAGGTCCGCCTCGCGCGCAGCAAATGGGCGTTCTTCCAGCCGCGCGACACTGTCATGGCACCGCGCGGCTGCATCCATTTCCACCCCAAGGGCGACCTGTGGTGTGACGATTTCGCGCACGCGCATTTAGCGCAGCAGGGTCTCTTCATTCACGAGATGGTGCACATCTGGCAGCACCAGCGCGGTATATTCCTGCCGCTCGCCCGCCATCCCTGGTGCCGCTACGACTATGCGTTCCGGCCCGGCGTGCCGCTGAACCGCTATGGCATCGAGCAGCAGGGCGAGATCGTGCGGCATGCGTTTTTGCTGCGCGCGGGGGCGAAGGTGGCGGGTGCGCCACCGCTGGCGCAGTACGAGACGGTGCTGCCGTTCACGCCTCAGTCGTCAACCTAAATCCTGTCCTCACCCTTCCCACGGCCAAGAGGCCGCGGGCCCCTTCCCTCTCCCAATTGGGAGAGGGAGAGACGCCGAAGGCGGCGATGGGTGAGGACAGGCTACGCAACTTAAAGCCAGCTACGCCCATCCGGCCCCGCGCACCCATAAGGCGGCAACTGCCCCGAAAAACGCGCCTGCATCTTGTGGCAACCCCACGCCCGCATCGGCCCCGGCGCATAGCCGTTGAGCGCGATGCCGACCTCGTCATACGGGCTCGAGCCGCGCGCGACGTACATGTACCAGCGCCCGCCAAACATCACGGCCGCCGCGATGAGAACGACGCAAACGACCTGAACAATTTTCTGCATGGACGACCCTTTTGTAAAGAAGGGCGCCCCGTTGCCGACAAGTCCGATCGCATTCAACCGCCGATGCGGCAGGCCGAAACCCGCGACATCGGCGAAAACGCGCCGCTTACAGCGCGTCGAAATCGATAGGTTGTGTTCTATCAAGCGCTTGCGGCGCTTCGGGCATCGGATATTTCAGTCCGGTCGCGCAGTTGAAAAGTACGACGCTGTCTTCCTCGTCGACCAGCCCGGTGTTCAGCGCCTGGGTATATGCCGCCAAAGTCGCGCCGCCCTCCGGACACAACAGCAACCCGTCCTTCTTCGCGCAGGCGTCCACCGCCGCCAGGATCGCCGGATCACCGACCGCAAGCGCCTGCCCACCCGACTCCCGCACTGCGCGTAAAATCAGGAAATCGCCGACCGCCTTCGGTACGCGGATCCCCGCCGCGACGGTCGCCGCGTCCTCCCAGCGCTCGGCATGCTCCAGGCCTTCCTCGAACGCCTTGACGATCGGCGCGCACCCGCTCGCCTGCACCGCGAACATCTTCGGCCGCTCCGATCCGATCCAGCCGAGCTTCTCCAGTTCGTCGAACGCCTTCCACATGCCGATCAGCCCGGTGCCGCCACCGGTCGGATAGAAGATCGCGTCCGGCAGCTTCCAGCCGAATTGCGCAGCCAGTTCCAGCCCCATCGTCTTCTTGCCCTCGATCCGATAGGGCTCCTTCAACGTCGAGAAATCGAACCAGCGCCCTTCCGCGGCGCCCTTGCCGACGATCGCGCCGCAATCGTCGATCAGCCCGTTGACGCGCCACACCCGCGCGCCCTGCATCGCAATCTCGCGGACGTTGATCTCGGGGGTGTCGTCGGGACAGAAGACGATCGTCTCGATCCCGCACCGCGTCGCATAGGCCGCCAGCGCGGCGCCGGCATTGCCGTTGGTCGGCATCGCGATTTTCGTGACGCCCAGTTCCTTGGCCATCGCCACCGCCATGACCAGCCCGCGTGCCTTGAACGAGCCCGTCGGCAACCGCCCCTCGTCCTTGACCAGCACGTTCGGCCCGCCCGACCGGGGGATCGGCACCAGCGGCGTCTCGATCTCGCCCAAACTGACGATGTTCGCAGTGTGCCGGACGGGCAACAACTCGCGCCATCGCCACAGATCGGTCGGCCGTGTCTCGACCATCCGCTTCGGCAACGCCGCACGCACCGCGTCCAGATCATAGCGCACCAGCAAAGGCCGCCCGACCCGCGACAGCCCATGCAACTGGTCCGCCTCGTACCGCTCTCCGGTCATCGAGCATTCGAGATGGCTGACGAACGTCGGCCGATCGGCGGTAAGGTTCGCGTTCACCATGTGCCACCCAGATCCTCGATCGCCTTCAACAGCGCACGCTTGCTGGCGGTGCGGCGGTTGCCGGCGTTGCGTGGCACTACGATGTCGCCCGCCGCGGCCTTGCGCCGTGCCATATCGGCCGCAAAGACCTCAAAGGGAATCACTGTCGACGTCTTCGATCCGATACTCACCGGCGGTTTCCTCGATAATTCGATGCGCGAGATACGTCCTATCGATATCCCCGTGAAGAACCAGCATCGCGCGTGCCTGACCGCGCATTTCCGGAGCCGTACCAGACGCAAATTGCCCCATCCGGTCGGCGATCATGTCCTCGACCGAAATAATGGCGGCAGTCCCGTCATCTCCGAAATCGAGGACGATGACGCGGTCCCGATCGGCCAACCCGTCGAGCAATCGGCTTGATACGACTTCGAAGGACAGCCGAAGGTCAGGGTGCACCCAACCTCTCGTCGACATGCCGGGACCGGAAGGCTTCGCGAAACCCAAGGTCCGTAGTGCCGCCTCGAACGCTTCCTGCCGCGCCGTGACGACGTCGAAATCGCCAGTGGCGATCGCGCTCACGGTAAATATCTCGACCGCGGCACCACCAACCGGAACCGGCGCTTCATAGCCTTGCGCAACCAACGCGCTGCTTGCGCGCGCAAATACCCGAAGCGCCGTTTCAAATTCGGGGCGATAAATGGTCATCGCCCCGATCCTTTCACCCCGCCTTGGCGACCGCGACCAGCGCCGGCCGCAGCAGCCGGTCCTTGATCATATACCCAGTCTGCATCTCCTGGACGATCGTCCCCGGCGGCTGGTCGCTCGGCATTTCCAGCATCGCCTGGTGCTTGTTGGGATCGAGCATCTCGCCCATCGCCGCGATCTTGGTCAGGCCGTGGCGCTGGAACACGCTGTCGAGCTCGCGCCCGGTCGCCTCGAGCCCGGTGACCAGCCCCTTCATCTTCTCGTCGTCACGCAGCTCGGCCGGAATAGCCGCGAGCCCCCGCGACAGATTGTCGGCGACCGACAGGATGTCGCGCGCGAACGACGTCGCGGCATAGGCGCGGGCGTCCTGCGCCTCCTTCTCGGCGCGACGGCGGACGTTCTGCACCTCGGCCTGCGCGTAGAGAACGTTCTGCTTGGCTTCGGCGAGCTGGTTCTCGAGATCTGCCGTCCGGTCGTGCTCGGCGACTTCGGGCGCGGCTTCGGCGGTTTCTTCGCGCAGGTCGGCGGGTGCGTTCTGGTCGGTATCGGTCATGTCTGTCCCTATGTTTTTGGCCGGCTCAACCCATCAACCGGGCGAGCGTTGCGGCCGTGAAATCCACCATGGGCACGACGCGCGCATAGTTCAACCGCGTGGGGCCGATCACCCCCACCACGCCGACCACCCGCCCGTCGAGTCCGCGAAAGGGTCTGGCGATCACCGAAGACCCTGAAAGCGCGAACAATTTGGTCTCCGCGCCAATGAAAATCCGGGTCGCATCGCCGGCCCGCGCGCTGTCGAGCAGGCTCGCAACTTCCTGCTTCCCCTCCAGATCGTCGAGCAGGTCGCGCACCCGCTCCAGATCGGCGACCGCCGCCGCATCGATCAGCCGACCCTGCCCGCGCACGATCAGTACCGGCCGCCGATTGGCATCCTCGCTCCACACCGCGAGCCCCCGCTCGACCAGCGTCCGCGCGGCGCCATCGATCGCCGCCTGCCCGTCCGCCAGCTCGCGATCGAGCCGCCCGCGCGCTTCGGCGAGCGTCAGCCCGCCCAGCGTCGCGGTCATGTAATTCCCCGCCTCGACCAGCGTCGAGGGGCTCATGCCTCGCGGCAGTGCGATGACGCGATTCTCGACCGATCCGTCCTCGCTGACCAGCACCGCCAGCGCCTGCTCGGCCGACAACGGCACGAACGCGAGTTGCCGCAGCGTCAGTTCGCGCTTCGGCACCATCACCAGCCCGGCGCACGCCGACAGCCCCGACAGCGCCAGCGTGGTCGCCGCCAGCGCCTCCTCGACGGGCCCACCGGCGCCCGCACGCGCCTCGATCGTCTGGCGCTCCTCGATCGACGGCTCCATCGCCTGCATCATCCCGTCGACGAACAGCCGCAAGCCCCGGTCGGTCGGCATCCGCCCGGCGCTGGTATGCGGGCTCGCCAGCAGCCCCAGCCCTTCGAGCTCGCCCATCACGCCGCGGATCGACGCCGGCGACAGGCTCAGCCCGGTCATCTGCGCGATCGTCTTCGACCCCACCGGCGTCCCGCTCGCCAGATAGCTGTCGACGACCGCACGGAAAATGTCGCGCGCGCGGTCGGTCAGTTCGGTGACGGGGGGCGTGGCCATCCCGCTGATCTAGGCTGGCGACCGACGAAACGAAAGGCTAGGCAGCGGCCAACCCCATTCCCTCAACGCAGGAAATAACTATGCGCCCTTCAGGCCGCGCCCCAGACCAGATGCGTGCGATCACGATCGAGCCCCGCTTCACCAAGCATGCCGAGGGCTCGGTACTGATCGGTTTCGGCGAAACCAAGGTGCTGGTCACCGCCAGCGTCGAGGAAAAGGTGCCGCCGTTCATGCGCGGCAAGGGCGAAGGCTGGGTCACCGCCGAATACGGTATGCTGCCGCGCGCCACCAACACGCGCAACAACCGCGAGGCCGCCAAGGGCAAGCAGTCGGGCCGCACGCAGGAAATCCAGCGGCTGATCGGGCGCAGCCTTCGTGCAGTCACCGATCTGAAGCTGCTCGGCGAGCGCCAGATCGTCCTCGACTGCGACGTGATCCAGGCCGACGGCGGCACGCGCACCGCGTCGATTTCCGGCGCATGGGTCGCGCTGCGTCTCGCGATCGACGGCCTGCTGGCGAGCGGCAAGCTGACCGCCGACCCGCTGACGCAGAAGGTCGCGGCAATCAGCTGCGGCATCTACCAGGGCAATCCGGTCCTCGACCTCGATTACATCGAGGATTCGGGCGCCGACGCGGACGCGAACTTCGTCCTGCTCGAAAACGGCAACATCGCTGAGGCGCAGGCCACTGCCGAGGGCGCGACCTATGACGAGGAAGCGCTGCTCCGCCTGCTGCGTCTCGCGCGGATCGGCTGCGCCGACATCTTCGCCGCACAGGCAAAGGCGCTGAAGGCATGAGCGGCGAGGGAAGCGAACCCCAGGCCATCCGCAAGCTGAAACCCGGCAAGCTCGTCATCGCCAGCCACAATGCCGGCAAGGTGCGTGAGATCGCGGCGCTGCTCGAAGGCCGCGGGCTCGACGTCGTGTCCGCCGCCGAGCTCGACCTGCCCGAACCGGTCGAGACCGGCACCACCTTCTTCGCCAACGCCGAACTGAAGGCGCGCTCGGCCGCCGACCTGTCGGGCTACCCCGCGCTCGCCGACGACAGCGGGCTGTGCGTCGACGCGCTGGGCGGCGATCCGGGCGTCTACACCGCCGACTGGGCCGAAACGCCGACCGGTCGCGACTGGAATCTGGCGATGCAGAAGGTCGAGGACGCAGTCCAGGCGAAGGGCCCCGAAGCAAGCCGCGGCGCGCATTTCGTCAGCGTCCTCGCGCTCGCCTGGCCCGACGGCCATGTCGAATGGTTCGAAGGCCGCGCCGACGGCACCCTGGTCTGGCCGCCCCGCGGAAAGGTCGGGTTCGGCTACGACCCCGTCTTCCAGCCGCTCGGCCACGACCAGACCTATGCCGAGCTACCGCACGAGACCAAGAACCAGATCAGCCACCGCAACGCCGCCTTCAAACTAATGGAAGCCGCAGTATTCTGACCCAACGCCCTCTCCCCTTGGGAGAGGGAAGGGGCCCGCGGCGGAGCCGTGGGAAGGGTGAGGGTGAGGCCGTCAATCGCCCTCACCCTTCCGCCACCTGCGGCGGCTCCCTCCCTCTCCCAACGGGAGAGGGATTCAGAACGTCCGCTCCCCCACGACATTCCCCGCCGGCGAATACCGGCACACTAGATAATCGTCGGTCCTGCTACTCGCCAAGGCGCACCCGACCGCCGTCGAATCACGCCACACGATCTGCGTGTAATGCGCGACATCCTCCCATTTCCCGGTCGTGCTGAACGCCGGCGTCACGCCGTTGACGAAGTCCTTTCGCTCGGCAACCCAATGCCCGATCATCTCGGGATACGCATAGGCATAGCGCGTGCCCGTCCACAGATTCTCGCCCTCGCGCCCCGCCCCCAGCGGCTGCGGCGCATGTTCGAACCGCCCGGTCCGCGCCATCGTCTGCGCATAGCCCATCGCGCTCGCCGCCAGCGTATCGCTCCACACCAAAGGCGCCACCCCGACCGCGGCCCGCGCGGCGTTATGCCCCTGCAGCATCGCCGCCTTGAGCAGGCTCGCCCCGCGTGGCGCCGGTTCCTCGGTCGCGCGCCGCTCGACGACGCGCGCAGGCCCCTGCGCGCATCCCGCGAGCAACAGTCCGGTTGCCAGTATCAGAGCCTTCACGCTTCCCTCCCCCCTTCATGCTTCCCTAGAACGCCTGTCGCGACCATATGCGCGAGATAATGCCGACCGCCCAAACGCCAAGCCACGATCTCGCGCTATACGTCCACTGGCCGTTCTGCGTGTCGAAATGCCCGTATTGCGACTTCAACAGCCATGTCCGCGACACCGTCGACCAAGCGGCGTGGCGCACCGCGATGCTCGCCGACCTCGCGCACGAGGCGAGCGTCCTGCCCGGGCGGAAACTCCAGTCGATCTTCTTCGGCGGCGGCACCCCCTCGCTGATGCCGCCCGAGACGGTCGCCGCCGTGCTCGACGCAGCGGAACGTGCATGGGGTTTCGCCGACGGTATCGAGATCACGCTGGAGGCGAACCCCTCCTCGGTCGAGGCGGCGCGGTTCGCCGATCTTGCGCGCGCCGGCGTCAACCGAGTCTCGCTGGGCGTGCAGTCGCTCGACGACACCGCGCTGAAATTCCTCGGCCGCGCGCATGACGTCAACGAAGGCCAGGCCGCGCTCGCGGTTGCGCAAAGCGTCTTCCCGCGCGTCAGTTTCGACCTGATCTACGCGCTGCCCGGCCAGCGCATCGCCGACTGGCGCGCCGAACTCGCGCGCGCGCTGAGCTTCGGCACCGAACATCTGTCACTATACCAGCTCACGATCGAACCCGGCACCCGCTTCGCGACCGAGGCGCTCGCCGGCCGCATCACCATCCCCGACGGCGACAGCGCCGCCGACCTGTTCGAAGCGACCCGCGCCGACACGGCCGCCGCCGGGCTCCCGGCGTACGAAACCTCGAACCACGCCCGACCGGGGTCGGAAAGCCGCCACAATCTGGCGTACTGGCGCTACCAGGATTACGCCGGCATCGGCCCCGGCGCGCACGGCCGCCGCGGCGGCCTGGCGACGGTGAGGCGGAAAAAGCCGGAGAACTGGCTCGGCGCGGTCAACCGCAACGGTCACGGCCTGGAAGTCGAGGATCCCCTCACCCCCTCGACCCGCGCGACCGAGGCGCTGCTGATGGGCCTCCGCCTCGCCGAAGGTGTCGACCTCGACCGCATCACGACGCTCAACGGCGGTGCCATCCCGGTCGACCTCGCCGCAGTAGCCCGCCTCGAAACGCTAGGCCTGATCGCCCACACCCCCGGCCGCCTCCGCGTCACCGAAGCCGGCGCCCTCCTGCTCGACGCGATCTTGCCGGAGATCGTCACCGCCTGACCGACGCACCGTTCTCCTGCGAAAGCAGGAGCCCAGGGTCCCAAGCGATGACGTTCGTAACCCTGGGCTCCTGCGTTCGCAGGAGAACCACCGCGGGACCGGTAAGCGTAACCCCCCGCCGTCACCCCAGCGAAGGCTGGGGTCTCTCGCGGTTGATGCGGCGCGCCTGCCGCATGAGATCCCAGCCTTCGCTGGGATGACGGACTGGAAGAATTACCCCCCAAACCCAGCCGGCGCCGGCGACACGATCGTCGTCGTACCTCCGCGAATCTCCTTCACCTCCAGCGCCCGCTCGGCGATCCCATCGCGACCAAACCGAAACGCACCGTCGATCCCCGAGAACCCGTCGCCATCGCGCAGCCGACCAACCGGGAACGCGCTCCCCGGCCGCCAGTCGCGCGCGATCCGCACCGTCAGCAACACCGAATCATAGCCGATGCTCGACAGCCGGTACGGCCCGCTACCGAACCGCGCGCGGTATTTGGCGGCATATTGCCGGTACAGCGTGTCCGACACCGCGGCATACCACGCCCCAGCCAGCGCCGGCTTCGCCGCCAACCCGGTCTCCGAATTCCACAACTCGGTACCCAGGATACGCGTCGACGCGCCAGCCCCGCGCTTGACCAGTCCCGCCGCCTGCGAAGCCGTCGCGCCGCTGTCCGCGACCAGCACCGCGCCATACGGCGCCTTCGCCGCCAGCCGCGTCACAGCACCCGACACGCCACCGGCGGTGCGCGCATAGGTCTGCAACGACACGACCTCGCCGCCCGCACCCTCGACCGCGCGCAGGAACGCGGTCGAGGCGCGCTCGCCGTACAGCCCGTTCGGCACCAGACCGGCAAAGCTCGTCACGCCGCGGCCCTTGGCGAAATCGACGACACGCGCGATCGACTGGGTCGGCGCATAACCCATCAGGAACGTCCCGTTGCCGGCCACGCCAGCATCGTTCGAAAAACTGATCACCGGCACGCCCGCGGCACGCGCGATCGGCGCGACCGCCCGGACGTCGTCCGCCAGCAACGGCCCCAGGATCAGCTGCGCGCCCTCCGAGATGGCACGCTGAGCCGCGGCAGCGGCCCCGGTCGCAGTATCGTAGTTGGTGATCCGCACGCGCTGCGCCTGCGTATCCATCAGCGCCAGCATCGTCGCATTGGCGATCGACGTGCCGACGCCCGCATTGCCCCCCGACAGCGGCACCAGCAGCGCGACGCGATTGCGCTCGGTATCGCGCGGGATACCGGCCTCGACGTCGATCGGCCGATCGGCGGGTCGCGTCGTCGGCCGTTGCTGCGGTCCCGCGACCGGGCCCTTCGGCACGATCGTCTGGCACGCCGCCAGCAGGCCCGCCGCCGTGATCGCGATCCAGCGCGCGACTATTCTGCCCCGCTGCGGTATCGATGCCTCTGCCATGACCATCCCCCAAAATCCTCTCGAACCCGGCCTCTACATCGTCGCGACGCCGATCGGCAATCTCGGTGATCTCACCGTGCGCGCCGCTGACATCCTGTCGCGCGCCGACGTGATCGCGGTCGAGGACAGCCGCGTCACCGCCAAGCTGCTCCACCATATCGGCATCAAGCGGCCGATGACGCCGTATCACGATCACAGCGCGGAGGGCGTCCGCCCCGGCCTCATCGCGCGGATGGCGACCGAAGCGGTGGCGCTCGTCTCCGACGCCGGCACGCCGCTGATCTCCGACCCCGGCTTCAAGCTCGTCCGCGACGCCCGCGCCGCCGGCCACCTGGTCGTGACGATCCCAGGGCCATGCGCCGCGGTCGCCGCGCTGACGCTCGCGGGATTGCCGACCGACCGCTTCCTGTTCGTCGGCTTCCTCCCCTCCAAGGCGCATGCCCGCGCCGAAGCGATCGCCGAAGTCGCCGGAATCCGCGCGACGCTGGTGCTCTACGAATCCGGCCCGCGCTTGGCGGCCTGCCTGTCCGCGCTAGCCGAGGGTCTCGGCGACCGCGAGGCCGCGGTGACCCGCGAGATCACCAAGAAGTTCGAGGAAGCCGTCACCGGAAGCCTAAGCCAACTCGCCACCCGCTACGCCGACGCCCCCCCGCGCGGCGAGATCGTCATCGTCGTCGCCCCGCCCGGCGAGGCCCCGCCCGCCAGCCAGGAAGACGGCGACACCGCGCTCGCCGAAGCCCTCACTCGCCTCTCGACCGGCCAGGCCGCGAGCGAAGTCGCCAAGAAACTCGGCCTCGACCGCAAGACGCTCTACGCCCGGGCGCTGGAACTGAAGGGGTGAGGGACCGCCGCGAGGCCGAAGCCGCAGGCCGGCGCGGCGAACGCCTCGCGGGCTGGTGGCTGCGGTTGAAGGGCTGGCGCATCCTCGACCGGCGCGTCCGCACACCGGCGGGCGAAGTCGATCTGGTCGCGCGAAAGGGGAATTTGATCGCCTTTGTCGAGGTAAAGACCCGCGCCACCGCCGCCGAGCTCGACTACGCGATCGACGAGCGCCGCCTCGCCCGTGTCGCCGCCGCCGCGGAGTATCTGATGCCGACCTATGCCGGCCCCGGCGACGACATCCGCGTCGACGTCATCCTCCTCGCCCCCGGCACGCGTCCCCGCCATATCGAGAATGCGTGGATGCCGTAGACCCGGTGACAGCGGAACGCCCGCCGCCTACATCGCGTTCACATCAATTCCGTCAGCCCGTCCCAAGCTGGGGTGACGAAGCAGGAACGGAATTATTCGCATGCCCCTCACCGTCGCCGTCCAGATGGACCCGATCGCCAGCATCAACATCGCCGGCGATTCGACCTTCGCGCTGATGCTCTCCGCACAGGCGCGCGGTCACCGGCTGTTCCACTACGGCGCCGAGGACCTCAACTACCGCGACGGCCGGGTCTGGGCGAAGGCGGAGCCGGTCACCGTGCAGCGCGTCGTCGGCGATCACTATGCGTTCGGCGAAGCGGTGAACCTCGATCTCGGCGACGAGGTGGACGTCGTCCTGATGCGCCAGGATCCGCCGTTCGACCTCGGCTACATCACCGCAACGCACCTGCTCGAGCGGATTGCGGACAAGACGCTGGTCGTCAACGATCCCGCCCAGGTCCGCAATGCGCCCGAAAAGGTGTTCGTGCTCGACTATCCCCAGTTCATGCCGCCGACGCTCGTCACGCGCAGCCTGGACGAGGCGCGCGCGTTCCTTGCCGAGCACGGCGCGATCGTCGTCAAGCCGCTGCACGGCAATGGCGGCAAGGCGATCTTCAAGGTCGACTCCGACGGCGCCAACCTGTCCGCGCTGATCGAGGTCTTCAACATGACCTGGCGCGAGCCGCACATGATCCAGGCGTTCCTTCCCGACGTGGCGAAGGGCGACAAGCGCATCGTGCTGGTCGACGGCGAAGTCGCCGGCGCGATCAACCGCTTGCCAGGTGAAGGCGAGATCCGCTCGAACCTCGCGGTCGGCGGCTCGGCCGTGAAGACCGAACTGACGGACAAGGAACGCGAGATCTGCGCGGTGCTCGGGCCGGAACTCAAGAAGCGCGGGCTGCTGTTCGTCGGCATCGACGTGATCGGCGGCAAGTGGCTGACCGAGATCAACGTCACTTCGCCCACCGGCATCGTCGCGATCGAAAAGTTCGACGGCACCGACGTCGCCGGCCTGATCTGGGACGCGATCGAGGCCAAGGTGAAGGTCCGTGTCTAACGACACCCCTCCCCCCAGAGGGAGAGGCCGACCTTCCTCCCCCCCTCCCGCAAGCGGGAGGGACCTGCCTTCTTCCCCCCCTCCCGCAAGCGGGAGGGGCCGGGGGTGGGCGCGCGCTCTCACCGCCAACTACCGTCGAAATCGCGAGCCCACCCCCTACCCCCTCCCGCATGCGGGAGGGGAGGAATGACCGAGTTCATCCTCAACCTGATCGCCTGGGGCGGCTATATCGGCATCTTCCTGCTGATGGCGCTCGAGAACGTCGTGCCGCCAGTCCCGTCCGAGGTCATCATGGGCCTTGGCGGCATGGCGGTCGCGCGCGGCGACATGACGCTGGTGCCGCTGGTCGCCTGGGCCACCGCGGGGTCGGTCGCGGGCAATTACTTCTGGTATTATCTCGGTCGCAACATCGGCTACGCGCGCTTCCGCCCGTTCGTCGAGCGCCACGGCCGCTGGCTGACGATGGAGTGGCGCGACGTCGAACGGCTCCACGACTTCTTCCTGAAACGCGGCATCTGGGTGGTGTTCGTGTTCCGCTTCATGCCGACCTTCCGCACCGTCATCTCGCTGCCCGCTGGGATGACCGGCATGCCGCCCTGGAAGTTCCTGCTTTGGACCGCGGCCGGCACCGCGATCTGGAACACCGTGCTCGCCTATGCCGGCATCGCGCTCGGCTCGCACTTCCGCGAACTCGACCGCTATGTCGGCCCGGTCGCGATCGCGGTCTTCGCGGTGATTGCAGTCGCCTATGTTTGGCGGGTCGCGACGTGGAAACCGAAAGGGTAGCCTAATCCTCCCCTAGCAGGGGAGGTGGCAGCCCGCAGGGCTGACGGAGGGGTGTCGCGCTATGGGGAGGGTGTCACCCCTCCGTCTGGCTGCGCCAGCCACCTCCCCTTTCAGGGGAGGATTGGACTACCCCTCAAGCCCGCGGATGCGCATTCCGGTACACATCCATCAGATGCGCTGCATCGACCGCGGTATAAACCTGCGTCGAACTCAAACTCGCATGCCCCAGCAACTCCTGCAGCGCCCGCAGATCCGCCCCCCGCCCGAGCAGATGCGTCGCGAAACTGTGCCGCAGCGCGTGTGGCGTGGTCCGCTCGCCCAGCCCTAGCCGTCCGCGCGCCGCCTGCACCGACCGCCGCACCACCCCCGCCGACAACGGTCCGCCCTTCGCCCCGCGGAACAGCGGCGCATCGCGGTCCACCACCCAGGGCAGTTGCGCCGCATACGCCTCGATCGCACTCCGCACTTGCGGCAGCAACGGCACCACCCGCGTCTTCGCCCGCTTCCCCGTCACCATGATCGTCGCCCCCAGCGGCAATATCGCCCCCGTCAGCGCCACCGCCTCGCCGATCCGCAAACCCGCGCCGTACAGCAACATCAGCACGGCCCAGTCGCGCGCGCCGATCCACGGCTCGGCGGCATCATCCGCCACCTCCTCGGCCAGCGCGATCGCCTCCGCGGGCGAGACCGGCCGCGGCACCCCTGCCTTCACCCGCGGCCCGCGCAGCCGCGGCGCCGTAGCCTCCGCATTCGCCCAGGCGAGGAACCCGCGCACCGCCGACAATTCACGCGCCGCCGAGGCATTGCCGAGCCCTTCCCCCCGCCGGTGCGACAGGAAAGCACGCAAATCCGCCGCCGTCGTCTTCGCCAGCGCCGCCCGGTCGATCCGCTCGCCCCAATGCGCGCCGAGGAACGCGACCAGCCGCTCCGCCGCCCCGCGATAGGCACGCACCGTGTGCACCGACCGCCGCCGGTCGCGGTCAAGATGCTCGGCCCACAGCATCGACGGCGGCAGCGATTGCGCGGAAGCGTTCATTATCCTCGTCTAGCCGTTGCCGCCGTCAAAGAAAATTAACCCGGACCGTCGTACCGCATCATCATGTCGACCGCGTTAACCGAGAGTACGCCACCCCCTGTCGACGAGGCCCGTCGCCTCGCCGCCCTCCACGCGCTCGCCTTGCTCGACAGCGAGCCCGAACGCGAATTCGACGCGCTGGTCGCGCTCGCCGCGCAGATGCTCAACGTGCCCACCGCGCTGCTGACGCTGATCGACCGCGATCGCCAGTGGATCAAGGCCGCCGAAGGGTTCGAGGACCGCGAAATGCCGCGCAGCATCGCGTTTTGCGATCACACCATCCGCGGCACCGAGCCGATGGTGGTCGACGACGCGCGAGACGATGTGCGATTCGCCGACAATCCGCTGGTTACCGACAAGGGCGTGCGCTTCTATGCAGGCGCGCCGATCCACGCGATCGATGCGAGCGGCGAACGCCATGCGATCGGCGCGCTGTGCGTGATCGACGACACGCCGCGATCTCTGAATGTCGAGGGCCGCCGCGCGCTCGTTCATCTGGCAACGCTGGCGGAAACGACGATCGCCGCGCGCGCGACGGCGCATCAGGCGATCGAGATCGCCATGACGGCCGATCGCCAGGCGTCGGCACTCGCCCGTCAGGATCGCATCTTTCGCCAGGCGGAACGGATGGCAGCGATCGGCTCGTGGCGGCTGACCGTGGCGGACCAGCGGATGGAATGGTCCGACGGCGTGTATCGTATCCACGAGTTGCCGATCGGCGCGCTGCCGCGGATGGACGACGCGCTCGACTTCTATCCGCCCCATGCGCGCCCCCACATAGCCGATTGCCTGGCACAGGCATCCGAACACGGCGTGCCGTTCGATATCGAGACCGACTTCCTGACTGCACGCCGGGTCGAGCGGCGGGTGCGGATCCTCGGCGAGGTGGAGATCGTCGACGACAAGCCGTTCGCGCTGGTCGGCGTGTTCCAGGACATCACCGATCGCCACGCGCTCGAAACCCGGCTGCGGCGCTCGGCCGATACCGATTCGCTGACCGGCCTTGCCAACCGCGCGGCCTTCGAACGCGCGCTGTCGAAGGCGATGACCAACGCGCGGGAAACCGGCGCGCCGCTGCTGCTCGCACTGATCGACATGGACGGGTTCAAGGCGATCAACGACACACTCGGCCATAATGCCGGCGACGATGTGCTGCGCGGCGTCGGCCGCAGCCTGCAGGCGCCGTGGCTCGGCGGCAGCATCGGCGCGCGTCTGGGCGGCGACGAGTTCGCGGTGATCGTCGACGATCCTCACCTGGCCGCGAACCCGACGCGCCTTCGCACCGCGCTGGAAGAGGCGCTGTGCGTACCGGTCCAGGCCGACGGGCTGCAGATGGTCGGCGCCGGCACGGTCGGCATCGCGGCATTCGAGACCGACGATCGCAGCATCCGCGACTTCGTCCACCGCGCCGACACGATCCTCTACGCCGCCAAGCGCACCCGCGTCGGCGAACGACGCCGCCGGACCGATCGCCGCGACGCCGCCTGAGCTTCACGCGGACTCGTCGAGGCCCCATATAGGCCGCGCATGTCCCGCGCCCGTGTCCTGATCCTCAACGCCGCCCTCGGGCCGCTCGACTACCGCGTTCCCGCCGGCATGACGGTCGAGCCGGGCTCGATCGTCGTCGCGCCGCTCGGCCCCCGCCAGTTGCTCGGCGTCGCGTGGGAAACCGATCGCATGCCGTCAGACGCAGAGGTCGGCGACAACCGCCTCCGCAACCTGCTCGCGGTCGCCAATGCGCCGCCGATCCGCGCGCCGTTACGCCGATTGGTCGAATGGACCGCGAACTATTATCTCGCTGCGCCCGCCTCCGTCCTGCGGATGACGCTCGCCTCCACCTCCGCGCTGGAAGGCGCGCGCACCGCGATCGAGTACCGCGCCACCGGCACCGTCCCGCCGCGTCTGACCCCGCAGCGCGAACAGGCGCTCGAACGAATCGCCGACCGCCAGGGCATCATCCGCGAACTCGCGACGATCGCCGACGTCAGCGACGCGGTGATCCGCGGCCTCGTCAAATCGGGCGCGATCGAGGCGATCGAGGTCGACATCGACAGCCCCTATCCCCTGCCCGACCCCGCCCACCACCAGCCGACCCTGTCGGACGACCAGCAAGCCGCAGCCGACGACCTGACGGCCGGCGTCCGCGACCACGTCTTCAAGCCGACCCTGCTCGACGGCGTCACCGGCTCGGGCAAGACCGAGGTCTATTTCGAGGCGGTGGCACAGGCGATCCGCGACGGCCGCCAGACCATCGTCCTGCTCCCCGAGATCGCGCTGACCGAGCCGTTCCTGAAACGCTTCCACGACCGCTTCGGCTGCGAGCCGGTTGCCTGGCATTCCGGCCTCCGCTCGACCCAGCGCCGCCGCGCGTGGCGCGCGATCGCCAGCGGCGAGGCGCTGGTCACGGTCGGCGCGCGCTCGGCGCTGTTCCTGCCCTACGCCAATCTCGGCCTGATCGTCGTCGACGAGGCGCACGAGACCAGCTTCAAGCAGGAGGATGGCGTCCATTATCACGCGCGCGACGTCGCGGTGATGCGCGGGCTGTTCGAAGAATGCCCGGTGATCCTCGCCTCCGCCACGCCCGCGATCGAGACGCGCCAGCAGGTCGCGGCCGGCCGCTACGCCGAACTGAAGCTGCCCGGCCGCTTCGGCGTCGCGGAGATGCCGACGATCGAACCGATCGACCTGATCCACGAACCGCCCGAACGCGGCCGCTGGCTCGCACCGCGCCTCGTCAAGGCGCTCGAAGCGAACCTGGAGAAGCGCGAACAGTCGCTGCTGTTCCTCAACCGCCGCGGCTATGCCCCGCTGACGCTGTGCCGGACCTGCGGACACCGGTTCCAATGCCCCAATTGCACCGCCTGGATGGTCGAGCACCGCCTGACGCGGCGCCTCGCCTGCCACCACTGCGGCCACATCGAACCGACCCCGCGCGTCTGTCCCGAATGCAAGGGCGAGGACACGCTGGTCGCCTGCGGCCCGGGTGTCGAACGCATCGCCGACGAGGTGGCCGTGCTGTTCCCCGCCGCCAGGACCGCGGTCGTCACCTCCGACACGATCTGGTCCCCCGCCAAGGCCGCCGAGTTCGTCGGGCGGATGGAAGCCGGCGACATCGACATCGTCGTCGGCACGCAGCTGGTCACCAAGGGCTATCATTTCCCCAACCTGACGCTGGTCGGCGTGGTCGATGCCGATCTCGGCCTCGACGGCGGCGACCTCCGCGCAGCCGAACGCACCTTCCAGCAGATCCGCCAGGTCTCGGGACGCGCCGGCCGCGGCGAAAAACCGGGTCACGTCTTCATCCAGACGCACAGCCCCAAGGCGCAGGTGATGCAGGCGCTGATCACCGGCGACGCCGACGCCTTCTACGCCGCCGAGACCGAGGCGCGCAGGGACGCCGGCGCGCCGCCCTTCGGCCGCTACGCCGCGATCATCGTCTCGTCGGAGGACCAGGCCTGCGCGCACGACACCGCCAAACTCGTCGGCCGCAGCGCACCCGAGGTCGACGGCATGCACGTCTACGGCCCCGCCCCCGCGCCGCTCGCCATGCTGCGCGGCCGCCACCGCTACCGGCTATTGGTCCATGCGAAGCGCGCACTCGACGTGCAGGACGTGATCCGCGACTGGCTAGGGAAACTGGACTGGCCATCGAAGGCGCGGGTCACGGTCGACGTCGACCCGTACAACTTCCTTTGAGCCTATAGGCAACGCGACCTTAACCGCGCGGCCTTAACAGCGGCGCATGTCGTCCGCGCGCATCGCACCGATCCAGTGGCTCCGCGCACTCGCCGCGACGCTGGTGCTGGTCGTCCATGCCTCCGATATGATCGATCACGGTCCGGTCGCGATGACCGGTACGTTCGCCCCCTCGATCCCCAATCTGTCGGTGTTCGGCGCGAGCGGCGTCGACCTGTTCTTCATCATCAGCGGCTTCGTCATGGCCCAATCGCTCTCGACCGCGGATCGCGACCCGTGGCGGTTCCTGGCGATGCGCTGGCTGCGGATCGTACCGCTCTTCGCCTGCGTCAGCGCGGTGTACATGCTCATCATGCACGATCCGCTGACGATCGAGGGTGCGCTGATGTCGATTACCGTCCTGCCGATCTTCGACGGTGCCGACTATCATTATCCGGCACTGTATCCGGGCTGGTCGCTGGGGTTCGAATTCGCCTTCTACGCGCTCGTGGCCATCGCCATTCGCGCCCCGCGGCATCGGATCGCCACGCTGTTGGCGCTGACGGTCACTGTCGCGCTTGCCGGCACGGTCGTTCATCCCGGGTGGGCGCCACTACGCCTGCTGTTCAACCCGCTGCTGCTCGAATTCGCGCTCGGAATCCTGGTGTGGATCGCATGGCGCCGCGGCATCACCGCCCGTCTCGCCACGCCGGCACTGGTGGCCGGAATCGTGCTGCTGGCCGTCGGGCTGAGCTTTGGCCTGGGCGTTCCGGTTCCCGCCAACCCCGAGTTCGCGGTCACGGGCAGTTCGGGGCTCGTCCGCACCTGGACCTGGGGCATCCCCTGGGCGCTCGTCGTCGCAGGCCTGATCGACACGCCGCCAAGCGGCCGGCTCGAACGGATCGTCGCCCGCATCGGCGACGCATCCTATTCGATCTACCTGATTCACCCCTGCCTGCTGGCGCTGCTCTGGATGGTAGGCGGATATCTGCCGACGCTGGCGCCGACCGTGTTCATGGCCGCGTTCATCACGGCTTCGACCCTTGCGGGCCTTGCAGTACACCACTGGATCGAGCGCCCGCTGCTCGACAGGCTGAAACGCTACACCCGCCGCCCCGTCATCGAGGTAGCGGCGCTAGCCTAACGCGAGTTATTCGCCGGCGTGCTCAGCAAGGACGGTCAAGCCCTTGGCGTTGACCTCGGCGAAGCCGCCCTTGATCGCGATCGTCTCGGCCGCGGCACCCTGCGCGCGAAAAACCTGCAGGCCGCCGTCGCGGACCGTCGACATGAACGGCGCATGGCCTTCGAGGACGCCGAAATCGCCTTCAGTGCCGGGGACGACGACCATGTAGACCTCCTCCGAGCGGACGAGCTTTTCTGGCGTGACGAGTTCGAAATGCAGCATGTCTATCTTCTCACTCCCTCCCCTTCAGGGGAGGGTTGGGGTGGGGGAGTGCGGCAGGCGCGACGCTCGCGGTCAGGCCCCACCCCAACCCTCCCCTAAAGGGGAGGGAGTCCGTCGCTTAAGCTTCCGCGGCCATCTTCTCGGCCTTGGCTACGGCTTCGTCGATGCCGCCGACCATGTAGAACGCCGCCTCGGGGAGGTGATCGTATTCGCCCTCGACCACCGCCTTGAACGACCGGACGGTGTCCTCGAGCTGGACGAACTTGCCGCTGATGCCGGTGAAGACCTCGGCGACGTGGAACGGCTGGCTCAGGAACTTCTGGATTTTACGCGCCCGCTGGACGGTGAGCTTATCCTCCTCGGAAAGCTCGTCCATGCCGAGAATCGCGATGATGTCCTGCAGCGACTTGTACTTCTGCAGCGTCGACTGGACGGCACGCGCGGTGTCGTAATGCTCCTGGCCGACGACGCGTGGCTCGAGCAGACGCGAGGTCGAATCGAGCGGATCGACCGCCGGGTAGATGCCCAGCTCCGAGATCGCACGGTTGAGGTTGGTCGTCGCATCGAGATGCGCGAACGACGTTGCCGGTGCCGGATCGGTGAGATCGTCGGCCGGCACGTACACGGCCTGCACCGAAGTGATCGAGCCCTTGTTGGTCGACGTGATGCGCTCCTGGAGCGCACCCATGTCGGTCGACAGCGTCGGCTGATAGCCCACCGCCGACGGGATACGGCCGAGCAGTGCCGAAACCTCAGCGCCCGCCTGCGTGAAGCGGAAGATGTTGTCGACGAAGAACAGCACGTCCTGGCCTTCGACGTCGCGGAAATACTCGGCGATCGTCAGGCCCGACAGCGCGACGCGGGCACGTGCGCCTGGCGGCTCGTTCATCTGGCCGAACACCAGCGCGACCTTCGAGCCCTCCGACTGCGGATTGCCGTCGGCATCCTTGGCGATGACGCCTGCGTCGAGGAACTCGTGATACAGATCGTTACCCTCGCGGGTACGCTCGCCGACGCCGGCGAACACCGAGGTGCCGCCATGGCCCTTGGCGATGTTGTTGATCAGTTCCTGGATCAGCACGGTCTTGCCGACGCCGGCGCCGCCGAACAGGCCGATCTTGCCGCCCTTTGCGTAAGGCGCGAGCAGATCGATGACCTTGATGCCGGTGACCAGGATCGCGCTCTCGGTCGACTGGTCGACGAACAGCGGCGCCGAGGCGTGGATCGGGGCGGTCGTCTCTGCGCCGACTGGGCCGCGCTCGTCGATCGGCTCACCGATGACGTTGAGGATGCGGCCGAGCGTCTTCGGGCCGACCGGCACGCGGATCTGCGAGCCGGTGTCGGTGACGGTCTGGCCGCGGGTCAGACCCTCGGTGGCGTCCATCGCGATCGTGCGAACGGTGTTCTCGCCGAGATGCTGCGCGACTTCGAGGACGAGCCGGTTGCCGTTATTGTCGGTTTCGAGCGCCGACAGAATGGCGGGCAGGTTGTCGGGGAAATGCACGTCGACGACGGCACCGATGACCTGCGAGATGCGGCCGGTGTTGTTCGTAGCGGGGCTGCCCTCGGTCGGGCGGATGTCTTCAGCGGCGGTTGCCATCACACTATCCTTGGGTCTTGTTGTTGGCCGGGCTGGTAGCCGGAGAACGGGTAAAAGTCACGTCGATGCGCGCTGGCGCATCCTTGCTAGCCGGCACCAGCGCGACGTGCGCGGGCGGCTGGTCGAGCGGCGTGCCGAGGCGGATCGCCCGCAGCAGCGCCGGATCGGCCTTGATCTTGAAGCGGCCGAGGAACTCGCCGACGGTCTGCGCCAGCCGCATCCGTGCGGTCGTAGCATCGTCCGGGTCGCTCAGCGACAACGCATAGGTCACGGTGTCGATCGCGGTTTCCGTGCCCTTCAGCGCGACGGCGACGGTGTTCGGCGCCTTCGCGTTGGAGTTCGAATACATCCGCGGCTGGCCGCTCGCAGCATAGCCGTCGCCCTTCGCCGCGTACGCACCGAGCGCGAACCCGGCTTGGTTGATCGCGCCGATCGTCTCCGGCGGGGAGGCGAACAGCCGGTCCCAGCCCGACAGCGTCCGAACCGAGGCGACCTGCGCCGCCTCCTGCTCGTGCACCGACGGCGCCGGTTTGCCGCAGCCAGCCAGCGTCGCAACCGCAATAAAGGCGATTGCCGCCCTCATTTCAGCGCTTCGGCACCCGAGATGATCTCGACCAGCTCGGTCGTGATCGCGGCCTGGCGGGTGCGGTTGTACTGGATCGACAGGCGCGTGATCATGTCGCCGGCGTTGCGCGTGGCGTTGTCCATCGCGTTCATGCGCGAGCCCTGCTCCGACGCTGCGTTTTCGAGCAGCGCGCGGAAAATCTGGATCGCAACGTTGCGCGGCAGCAGGTCGGCGAGGATCGCCTCTTCGCTCGGCTCGTACTCGGTCACGGCCTCGGCGGCGTTCGACTTGCCTTCCGCGCCTGGGACAGCCGAGAGCGGCACGGGGACGATCTGGATCCCGGTCGGGATCTGCACCAGCGCCGAGACGAACTTCGAATAGAACAGGTGCGCGACGTCGAACTGGCCTTCGCCGAAGCGCTTGATCAAGTCCTCGGACACCGCCTGCGCGTCGCTGAACGCGAGCTTCTTGATCTGGCTCATCTCGTGATCGGCGAGGATGTCGTTCGGGAAGAAGCGCTTGATCACGCGGCCCTTCTTGCCCGCCACGTAGAACTTCACGGTCTTGCCCGCCGCGATCAGTTCCTCGGCCTTGCGACGCGCCGCACGGACGATGTTGGTGTTGAACGCACCGGCCAGGCCGCGCTCCGACGTTGCGATGACGATCAGGTGGACCTGGTCCTTGCCGGTGCCCGCGAGCAGCGGCGATGCGCCTGGTGCGATGCCGACGCGCCCCGCGAGGCTTGCCATCACCGCTTCGAGGCGCTCGGCATACGGACGCCCGGCGACCGCCGCGTCCTGCGCACGGCGCAGTTTCGCAGCGGCGACCATCTTCATCGCCTTGGTGATCTTCTGCGTCGACTTCACCGAGCCGATGCGGATCTTGAGGGCCTTAAGTGATGCCATCTTCTTTTCCTGCTCCCTCTCCCCTGTGGGAAGAGGGTCGGGGTGAGGGGCAGTTCCGGGCGGTACCTCGCGGTACGACCCCTCACCCCAGCCCTCTCCCCGGAGGGGAGAGGGAGTTAATTATGCAAACGTCTTCGCGAACGCTTCGAGCGCTGCCTTCAGCTTGTCCTTCGCCTCGTTACCCAGGTCGCGGGTATTGCGGATCAGCGTCAGCACGTCGGCATGGTTCGCGCGCATGTCGGCCAGCAGCGCCTGCTCGTAGCGGGTCACGTCGGCGACCGGCACCTTGTCGAGATAGCCGCTGGTGCCGGCGAAGATCGACACGGTCTGCTCCTCGAACGGCAGCGGCGAGAACTGGGCCTGCTTGAGCAGTTCGGTCAAACGAGCACCACGGTTCAGCAGCTTCTGCGTCGACGCGTCGAGATCCGACCCGAACTGCGCGAAGGCCGCCATCTCGCGGTACTGCGCCAGCTCCAGCTTGATCGAGCCCGACACCTTCTTCATCGCCTTGGTCTGAGCGGCCGAACCGACGCGGCTCACCGACAGGCCGACGTTGATCGCCGGGCGCACGCCCGAGAAGAACAGGTCGGTCTCGAGGAAGATCTGGCCGTCGGTGATCGAGATCACGTTGGTCGGGATGTACGCCGAAACGTCGCCCGCCTGCGTCTCGATGATCGGCAGCGCGGTCAGCGAGCCGCCGCCGTTCGCGTCCGACATCTTCGCCGCACGCTCGAGCAGACGGCTGTGGAGATAGAACACGTCGCCCGGATACGCTTCACGGCCGGGAGGACGACGCAGCAGCAGCGACATCTGGCGATACGCGACCGCCTGCTTCGACAGATCGTCGTAGCAGATCAGCGCGTGCATGCCGCGATCGCGGAAATACTCGCCCATCGCGACACCGGTGTACGGTGCGAGATACTGCAGAGGTGCGGGGTCCGACGCGGTCGCGGCGATCACAATGGTGTATTCCATCGCGCCGTTCTCTTCGAGCGTCTTGACCAGCTGTGCGACGGTCGAACGCTTCTGGCCGATCGCGACATAGACGCAATACAGCTTCTTCGACTCGTCGTCGCCGGCGTTGGCGATCTTCTGGTTGATGAACGCGTCGATCGCGACGGCGGACTTGCCGGTCTGGCGATCGCCGATGATCAGCTCGCGCTGGCCGCGGCCGACGGGGACGAGGGCGTCGATCGCCTTCAGGCCCGTCTGGACCGGCTCGCTGACCGACTGGCGCGGGATGATGCCCGGTGCCTTCACTTCGACGCGGCTGCGCTCGGTGGTGTGGATCGGGCCCTTGCCGTCGATCGGGTTGCCGAGGCCATCGACCACGCGGCCGAGCAGCTCCTTGCCGATCGGCACGTCGACGATCGTGCCGGTGCGCTTGACGATGTCGCCTTCCTTGATCTCGGAATCGCTCCCGAAGATCACGACGCCGACGTTATCGGCCTCGAGGTTGAGCGCCATGCCCTGCACGCCGTTCGAGAATTCGACCATCTCGCCGGCCTGGACGTTGTCGAGGCCATAGATGCGCGCGATGCCGTCGCCGACGCTGAGCACCTGGCCGGTCTCGCTGACCTGGGCCTCGGTGCCGAAATTGGCGATCTGATCCTTGATGATCTTCGAGATTTCTGCGGCGCGGATATCCATTAGCTTAGCCCTTCATCGCGTGCGCGAGAGTGTTGAGACGCGTCTTGATCGACGAATCGATCATCTGGCTGCCGACGCGGACGACGAGTCCACCCAGCAACGATGGGTCGACGCTGAGGTCGACGGAAACTTCACGGCCGACACGCTGGCGGAGCTGATGCTTCAGCTCGATCACCTGCTCGTCGGTCAGCGGATAGGCGGATTCGACTTCCGCACTCACTTCGCCGCGATGCTGCGCCGCGAGGTCGCGGAACGCGCGAATGATCTTGGGCAGCGCTGCCAGCCGGTGGTTCTCGGCCAGCACCCCCAGGAAGTTGCGCGTCGTCGGATCGACGCCGATCGAGTCGGCAACCGCCGTGACCGCGCTCGCCGCAGCGCCACGCGACACCATCGGGCTCGACGTCAGCGCGCGGAAATCCTCCGACTGCGCCAGCGCGTCGCGGACCGCCGCAAGGCTCGCCTCGACCGTGTCGATCGTCTTCGCGTCACGCGCGAGTTCGAACAGGGCGAGCGCGTACCGCCCACCTAAGCTCGCCTGAATACCGCCGGATGTCTCCACGGAGCGTTTAATCCTCGCCTGCAACGAATATAGCCGCCCCATAGGCAAAGAGGGCGCGAAAGCACCTCCTTACGGGACGCGGCGCGGGTAGCATCGGGTTCACGGATTGGCAACCCGGGGCGGCCCGGGCGATGACAGAGATGTGACGCTATTGTCATCGCGGCGCGATGACAGGGATGCGACGCTATCGTCATCGCGGCGCGTCTATTGTCGCCGCAGGCGGTACCGTTCCGCCACGCCTACCCGACCCTCCCCTCAATTCGTCATCCCCGCGAAGGCGGGGATCACGGCGTTTGGTTGAGGAGCAGACAGGCCATTCCCTAATCCTCCCCTGGAAGGGGAGGTGGCTGGCGCAGCCAGACGGAGGGGTGACACCCTCTACGTAGCGCGACACCCCTCCGTCAGTCCTGCGGACTGCCACCCCCCCTTCCAGGGGAGGATTTTGAACGCTGTCCTACACGCGCTCGATCTGACACCGTTCCCAGATGCCGAGTCGCCGCCTCCTCTCGCAGACCTTCCTCAGCTTCCCTCCCTACGGGGAGCACAGGTCGCGAATTTCGCGCGTACCCGGTAAGTTCATCAACTTATCCCACCCGAAACCGCCCCGGCGTCTCAACATCCTCAACATTCGCGCCGCAAACCTTCATCCCCCCGAGCAAGGGGAGGTGGCCGGCAAAGCCGGACGGGGGGATGAAGCCCTCACCACGGAGCACCTCCCGGAGAAACTGAGAAACCCCGTTCCAGGCCTAATCTTCCTAATCTTCCGCGCCGCTTTGACCGCAAGCGCCGGGATGCCCCGCCCCAACCCCCGCTCTAGACCGCACCGATGACCCACCCCGATCCCGACTCCGCCTGGGCCGCCTTCACCGCCCGCGACCGCGCGGCCGACGGCCGGTTCGTCATCGCGGTCCACACCACGCGCATCTACTGCAAGCCGAGCTGCCCGGCCCGCCACCCGCACCGCCACAACGTCACCTTCTATACGGCCCCCGCCGCAGCCCGCGACGCCGGCTACCGCGCCTGCCTGCGCTGCAAGCCCGACGAGGTCGGCCGCGACCGCGTCGCCGTCGCCGCGGCGCTCGCGATCCTCGACACCGCCGAAGACCGCATCGACCTCGACACGCTCGCCGCCCGCGTCGGCTATGCCCCGCACCATTTCCACCGCCTGTTCAAGCGCGCCACCGGCGTCACCCCCGCCGCCTATGCCCGCGCCTTGCGCAGCACCCGCGCCGCCGACGCGCTGACCGAGGAAACCACCGTGACCAACGCGATCTACGACGCCGGCTACACCGCCCCCAGCCGCTTCTACGCCAACGCCGCCAAACGGCTCGGCATGGCGCCCAGCGCCTGGGTCCGCGGCGGCGAAGGCGTCACGATCCGCTGGACCGTCGCCGACACCAGCCTCGGCCCGCTGTTCGTCGCCGCGACCGACAAGGGGCTATGCCGCGTCTCGTTCGACGAGGACGCCGCCGCCCTCCGCCAACGCTTCCCAAATGCGACGATCGCCGAAGCCGATGAGGCGCTGGCAAGCCTCGCCGCAAAGGTCGCCGCCGAGGTAGAGACGCCCGGCCTCGACTGCGACCTGCCGCTCGACGTCCGCGGCACCGCGTTCCAGGAGGCGGTGTGGCAGGCACTCCGCACCATCCCGCTCGGCGAAACCCGCACCTATAGCGAACTCGCCGCGCTCGCCGGCCGCCCTGCCGCGGTCCGCGCGGCCGGCACCGCCTGCGGCCAGAACCCGGTGTCGATCATCGTCCCCTGTCACCGCGCACAACGGATCGGCGGCGCGCTGGGTGGCTATGCCTACGGCCTCGACCGCAAGCGCGCGCTGCTCAGCGTCGAGGCTCAGCGCGCCGATGTGCAGGAATAGACCAGCTTCTCGTTCGGCAGCGGCGGCAACGTCGCCCGCACCGCCGCCTGCGCCGCGCCGAGCTTCGCCAGCGCGGTCTCGTCGGCCGTGCACGTCTTCGGCACCTCGCCGCGCGCGATCCGCGCCGACGTCATCCCCGCCGCCGACATCAGATAGCGCGTATTGGCATAGGTCCGCGTCGCCGGGTCGAACGTCGACACCGACACGGTCTGCTCGGCATCCGGCACCAGCACCTTCTCCCAGCGCCCGTTGGTCGGGACGTATTGCGTCTTGCCGTTCATGCAGCCGCCCTTCGCCCAGTCGAGCGGCACGTCCTCGCTCGACGACACCGTCACCCGGCTCCGTTCCGGCACCAGCCGGCAGGTCAGCTTGCCGAGCGTCGCATCGGCTACGATCGCCGCACCCGGCCGCGGCAGGTCCGCAGCGACATCGACGACGCCCGACGGTCGCAGGAAAAACACCGTGAACGCCGCCAGCACGCCGACCGCGCCACCGCCGAGCGCCCAGAGCGCATACCGCCGCCGTCCCTGCGTCTCCAGCAAACCCGCCGCACCGATCGACAACGCGCCCAAAACCAGCAGCAGCACCGCGATCGCCATCACATTCTCCCGGCTTCGCTGGCCATCGACCCGCGCCTGTTCCAGCGCCGCCTCCCTTGCCAGTCCGGCCCGCGCCGCAGCCTCGCGCTTCGCCGCCGCCGCGTCGGTCACCGCCCGCGCATCGGCATCGCTGTCCTGCCGCAACCGCTCCTCGATCGACGTGCACGCCGTGCCGACCGATGCATATGGCTGCTTCGCCTCACGGAGGAACGTCGCCAGTTCGGTGTCGGCGATCGCAAACCCGAACGTCGCGTCGCCGTCCTCCCCCCGCGTGATCGCCGAATTGACGCCGATCACCCGCCCGCACCGGTCGAGCAGCGGCCCGCCCGAATTGCCGCGTGCGATGCTGGCGGTATGAAGCAGCACCTCGACATTGGTCAGGCTGCGACGCCCGGAGAACACGCCCTCCGACCGCACCGGCGACATCGGCCGGATATAGTCCGCCGCCGAACGCGCAGTCGCGACGTCGACGTTGCCGGGATAGCCGAGCGCCACCACCGCATCGCCCTCGCTTACCGGTCCGGTATAGAGCGCGTTCGGTGGCAGCCGTTCGCCGGTGAATTCGATCAGCGCGAGGTCGGCCTGAGAATCATAGGCGATGACCCGCCCCTGATAGGATTTGTCGCCCTCCGACGGCACCACGCCGATCACCACATTGTCAGGGTAGCGCTCCGCCAGATCGACGACATGCGCGTTGGTGACGATCCGGTTGGGCGCAATCGCGAAGCCGCTGCCATGGCCGAAACCGACGACCTGCCCGTCGACCACCGCGATCGTCACGATCCGCACCACGCCGCGCCCCGCCGCCGAGATGTCGTCGGCGGCCGCCCGCGTCGCGAAACCGAAGAGCAGGCTGAGCAGAAGCAGGAAGCGGACGATCATCGCTACCCCCTATCGCGCCGGTCCGGCGGCGAGAACTGGTTTATGAAATATCAAGGCTTGGCCCCTACCCCGATGCCAACCATGAGGAATCAGGCATGAGTGCGTTCGGGCGTCGCAGTGGCATGAGTGGAGGGACCGCAACGCGGCCGGCGTTCGGCGTCGCACGTCCGATGCAGGGCGGCGCACCCGCGCCGCGTCCGGAGTCGGAGGGCGGATCGCAGTTCCCGCCGATCGAATCACTGCCGCTGCCGGGTGAGGGCGACGGTCTGCAAGGCACGCTGCCCCCCGGCGCGATGGACGCGATGCAGCGCCTGTCCGACCGCCAGAACGCTAGCGGCGAAGCCGGCAACAGCCGCGTCGAAGGCTTCGAACAGTCGATCCACAAGATCAAGGAACAGGTGCTTCCCCGCCTGCTCGAACGCGTCGACCCGGAAGCCGCGGCGACGCTGGGCAAGGACGAACTCGCCGAGGAATTCCGCCCGATCATCGGCGAGGTGCTTGCCGAACTGAAGCTGACGCTCAACCGCCGCGAACAGTTCGCGCTGGAAAAGGTGCTGGTCGACGAACTGCTCGGGCTCGGGCCGCTCGAGGAATTGCTGTCGGACCCGAACATCACCGACATCATGGTGAACGGCCCGGACCAGACCTATGTCGAGCGCAAGGGCAAGCTGGAGATCGCGCCGATCCAGTTCCGCGACGAGGAGCATCTGTTCCAGATCGCGCAGCGCATCGTCAATTCGGTCGGCCGCCGCGTCGATCAGACCACGCCGCTCGCCGACGCCCGCCTCAAGGACGGTTCCCGCGTCAACGTCATCGTGCCGCCGCTGTCGTTGCGCGGCACCGCGATCTCGATCCGTAAATTCTCCGCGAAGCCGATCACGCTCGACATGATGGCGGGCTTCGGCTCGATGTCGCCGAAGATGGCGACCGCGCTGAAGATCGCCGGCGCGTCGCGCTTCAACATCGTCATCTCGGGCGGTACCGGTTCAGGCAAGACGACGATGCTCAACGCGCTGTCGAAGATGATCGACCCGGGCGAGCGCGTGCTGACGATCGAGGACGCCGCCGAACTTCGCCTGCAACAGCCGCATTGGCTGCCGCTCGAAACGCGTCCCGCCAATCTCGAGGGCCAGGGCGAGATCAGCATCCGCGATCTCGTCAAGAACGCGCTGCGTATGCGCCCGGATCGCATCATCCTCGGCGAAATCCGTGGCAGCGAGTGCTTCGACATGCTCGCCGCCATGAACACCGGCCACGACGGTTCGATGTGTACACTCCACGCCAACTCCCCGCGCGAGGCCCTGGCCCGTATGGAGAACATGGTGATGATGTCGGACATCAAGGTGCCGAAGGAAGCCATCTCGCGCCAGATCGCCGATTCAGTCGAGCTGATCATCCAGGTGAAGCGTCTCCGCGACGGTTCGCGCCGCGTGACCAACGTCACCGAAGTGATCGGCATGGAAGGCCCGGTGATCGTCACGCAGGAGCTGTTCAAGTTCGAATATCTCGACGAATCCGCCGACGGCAAGATCGTCGGCGAATACCGCTCGATGGGCCTGCGCCCCTACACGCTCGACAAGGCCCGCCAGTTCGGCTTCGACCAGGCATTCCTCGAGGCCTGTCTGTAACGTCCGCCCGGCAAACGCTGCCGGTCGTCACCTTCGGGTTCCTGCCGGCGCAGGAACCCGGTAGGCGGCCCCATGCGCTTCGCCATCCTGCTCGTACTCCTGGTGCTGACCGCGCTGCGTGAACCCGTTTCGCCGACCGCCCGCGCGCCGGGTATCGGCACCCTCGCCGCCGATGCCGAAGCCCGCTGGGTGCCGTTCGACCTGACCCCCGGCAACCAGATCCGCTTCCGCATGCAACTCGACGGACGCGACGTGACCGCGATCCTCGACACCGGCGTCAGCTACACGTTGCTCGCCCGCACCTCCCCGGCGATCGAGCCTGGCAAGGTCGTCGCCGGCGGCACCGCCACCGCCATCGGCGGTCAGGTGACGCTCGAATGGATGCCGACACGCACGCTGACGCTCGGCGGCCTGACCCGCACCGGCGGCGGCGTGACGGTCGCCGACCTGCCGGCGATCGCCACCGGTACCGCCGACGCGGTGGACCTGCTCGTCGGCCGCGACCTCGTCGCACCCTATGCGCTCGATATCGACTATGCCGGCCGGCGTTTCCGCCTGCTGCGCTCGGGCCGCATGCCGTTCACCGGCGCCGTTGCCCCCCTCACCGTCTCAGCCGACCGCCAGGTCTATGAAAGCGCCGCCACGCTCGGCACGCACACCCTCTCGCCACTGGTCGTCGACACCGGCGACGGATCGTCGGTCACCGTGACCGACGCCGGCTGGAAGGCGGCAAAACTGAATAGCCTACCAACCACTACGACGATCGCCTTCGGGCTGGCGGGTCCAGCCGTCAGCGGACTGGCGATCGCCCCGACGCTCCAGCTGGGCAAGCTGACGGCACATGCGGTCGAAGTCCGCATCGAAGCGCCGGACGGCTTTTCGCAATCGATCGGCACCGCCGGCCGGATCGGCTCCGGTCTCCTCCAGAACTACCGCGTGCTGCTCGATCCCGGTGCCCGCCGGATGATCCTGTCGCCCGGCCCCAAGGCGAACGTACCGCCGCTGCGCTCGACGAGTGGCCTGCTGGTGGGCGTCGAACGCGACCGACTGAAAGTCCTGCACGTCATGCAGGGCGGCCCTGCGACGGGCTGGAAGGCGGGCGACACGATCTGCGCTATCGACGGTACTGCGATTCCCGCCGATTACGCGACCAGTCGTCTCGCCGCCTGGGCAATCGGCAAACCCGGTAGCGTGGTCCACCTGACGACCTGCGACGGCGTAGACCGGCCTCTGACCCTACGGAATTTCTATTGACCCTATCGCTTCCGGGACGCCGCGGTCTAGCGATCCTCTTGCTTCTCGTCGCCGTCGCGATCCGCGCCTGGGATTTCGGCAACCCCGTCATCGATGCGGACGAGCAATATTATCTGCTCGTCGGCGACCGCATGCTGCACGGTGCGGTGCCGTATATCGACCTGTGGGACCGCAAGCCGATCGGCCTGTTCGCGCTGTTCGCCGCCATCCGCCTGCTGCCCGGCGACGGGATCCTAGCCTATCAGCTCGCCGCAACACTATCCGCCTGGGCGACCGCGCTGGTCGTCGCCGTCGCCGCGGGAACGCTGGGCGCAAACCGGCGCGGCGCGTTCGCGGCCGGGATCGTCTATCTCGCCAGCCTTTCGCTGCTCAGCGGCGGCGGCGGGCAAGCGCCGGTCTTCTACAACCTGCCGATGGCGCTGGCCGCCCTGCTGACGTTACGGCTGCCGGCCAAGGCTGCCCGCGGAAACGTCGCCGCGATCATCGGCAGCGGCACGATCGCCTGCCTGCTGGCCGGCATCGCGATCCAGATGAAATACACGCCGATGTTCGAGGGCGCGATCTTCGGCCTCGCGCATATCTGGTTCCTCCACCGCGCCGGCGCGCGTCCCGGCGTCGTCATCGGCGCGGCGCTGCTGTGGATCGCGATGGGGCTCATCCCGACGCTCGCCGCCATCGCCTGGTATCTCGCCAAGGGACCAGCCGCGTTCGACGCATTCTGGTTCGCCAATTTCAGCTCGATCGCGCTGCGTCCCGGCTACCCGATCGGGAGACTGGCGATCCGCCTGCTGAGCATCGTCGCGCAGCTTCTGCCGCTCATCGTCGCGGCCGGGTTCACCCTGTACCGCCGCCCACGCGACGGGCTGGTGGCGCAGGCGGTGACAATAGCCATCGCCTGGACCGCAGCGGCAACGGTCGGGTTCCTGATCATCGGCACGTTCTTCGATCACTACGGCCTGCCGCTGGTGACGCCGCTGGCGATCCTCGCGGGACCGGCGCTCGGCCGGTCGCGTCGCGTGCTCGCCTTCGCACTGATCCTGCCCGCCGCGATCCTGGTGACCGACCGCCTGACGACGCCCGACGAACGTGACGGCGCACGCGCGCTGGCCGCGGTCGTCGCAGCAAACAGTGGGGGGGAATGCCCTTACGTGTTCGTAGGCCCGTCCATACTCTATCATCTGGCGCACGCGTGCGTGCCGACCCCCTATGCGTTCCCGAACCTGCTTGCCTATGCCACCGAAGAGGGCGCGATCGGGGTCGACCAGGCCGACGAGGTGCGCCGGATCATGGCGAACCGTCCGCCGGTCGTCGTCACAGCCGAGCGTCCGACCACGATCTACAACGCGCAGACGCTGCCGGTGATGGCGGCGGCGCTCGCACGCGATTACCGGATCGTGTTCGCGGTGCCGAGCGGCAAGGGTCGCATCTTCGTCTATCTGCGTCGCGACCGCCGCTACGTCAGGCCTTGAACGCGAGGCCCGCGGCGACTGCGAGCGCGATCAGCGCCAGCATCTGCACGGTCGGCCAGTCCACCCAGCCGACGGCATCCGGATCATTGCGGCGGCGACGACGCCGGTCACCCAGCCCGGCGATCACCGCAACCACCGCGAACCCGCCGCTCGCACTCCACAGCAGCGGTGCCATGCCTCAGTGCCCGAGCTTCTCGACCTTGTCCTTCAGGCTGGCGAGTTCGCTGCGCAAGGCTGCGAGTTCGTCATCGGGGGCACTCGCCGGCGCGGCAGGTGCGGGCGACGGCGCAGGTGCAGCACCGGCCGCCCCCGGCTTGAACGCCTGCGTCGCCGTCTCGAACATCGCCATGTTGCGCTTGGCCAGTTCGGCGAACGGCGAACTCGAGAAGGCGCCCTCGACCGCGGACTTGAACTGGTCGTGGTTGCGACGGAAGCTGTCCATGGACGCCTCCAGATAGCCTGGCACCATCGCCTGCATCGAATCGCCGTACATCGCGATCAGCTGGCGGAGGAAATTGACCGGCAGCATCGTCTCGCCGCGGCTTTCCTCTTCCATGATGATCTGCGTCAGCACGTTGTGCGTGATGTCCTCGTCGGTCTTGGCATCGACGACCTTGAACTCGCGTCCCTCGCGCGTCATCGCGGCGAGATGTTCGAGCGTGATGTAGGACGAGGTTTCGGTATTGTAGAGCCGCCGATTGGCGTATTTCTTGATAATGACGATGCCGTCTGCCGCCGGTTGCTTTTTCATGGATCCCCCATTTTATCTTTAGGCCGAGGGTATCGCCTTTGATGACGCGCTGCAACACGGAGGATGATATCAAGGAGCGGCACGGGCCGAGACCGCTGCCGTTGTTCCTCGCGATGCTGCGCAGCGAGACGGCCGCCCAACCGGAGCGCACCGCCCGGGCGCTCGCCGGGTTGCGCGCGTATCAGGACGCCCCCCGCGAGGCACCGATACCGGGCATGCCAGTTGCCGCTCGGGTGGGTCGAACAACGCTGCGCGATTACGGCGGGTCGGGTAGGCCTGTGGTCTTCGTGCCGTCGCTGATCAACCCGCCTGGGATCCTCGATCTGTCCGCCGAGACCTCGCTGCTGCGCTGGATGGCCACACAGGGCGTTTATGCGTGGCTGATCGACTGGGGCGAGCCGGGCCCTGAGGATCGCGATCTGGACCTCGCCGACCATGTCGAGCGGTTGCTGGTGCCGCTCCTTCGCACGCTCTCCGAACCGCCGGTCCTGGTCGGCTATTGCCTCGGCGGCACGCTCGCGCTTGCAGCAGCCGCGCGCATGCGGACCGCGGCCGTCGCGACGATCGCGGCGCCCTGGCGTTTCGGGGGGTATGGAACCGAGACACGCACGGCACTGGCAGCGATGTGGGCGGCCGTGGCGCCTGCTTCGTCCACGCTAGGCCTGCTGCCTATCGAAGTTCTGCAGGCAGGATTTTGGCAACTCGACCCGGCCCGCACGATCGCGAAATACGAAGCGTTCGCCGACATGGCCCCCGGCGGTGAGGCCGCACGCGCCTTCGTCCGGCTCGAAGACTGGGCAAACGCGGGCGCACCCCTGCCTCACGCCGCCGCACGATCGCTGTTCGAGCAATGCATCAGTGAAGACCGCCCGGGCAAAGGTCTGTGGCAGGTCGGCGATGCGATCATGGATCCGACGCGGCTCGATTGCCCGGCGATAGAGTTCGTCTCGCTGATCGATCGTATCGTCCCCGCTGCAACCGCAATCGGGTTGGCGGACCGCCGCGATCTGGCGCTCGGTCATGTCGGAATGATCGTCGGCCGCCGTGCGCGCGCGGACCTATGGGAACCGCTTGCCGCCTGGATCCGTGCGCTGAACGCTTAGCGCCACTGCCGATCGTAGCGGGCGCCCAGGCCCGTCAGCAGTTCATATTGCGAGAGTCCCGAAGCTGCGGCCGCGTCCGGCAGCGCATAGTCGATCGATACCCAGTCGCCCTCCGCGATGCCGGGGGCGGCGTTCACATCCACCGCGACCAGATCCATCGAGACCCGACCGATCAACGGCAGGTCGGCATCCCCCCATCGCGCCGACCCCGTATCCGAAAAGCCGCGGAGATAGCCGTCGGCATACCCCAGGTTGAGGATCGCAACTTCGGTATCCGCAATCGCGGTCCACGTCGCATTATAGCCGACAGTTTGCCCGGCCGGTACGCGGCGGCGTTGCAGGACCTGTGCCTCCGGTATCACGACCTGCCGGATTGACTCGGCAAACTCGGAGCGCGGCACTCCGCCGTACAACGCGAGGCCAGGCCTGGTCAGATCGAAAGCATAGTCCGGACCCAGCGCAATCCCCGCAGAATTCGCGAGACTCATGCGCTGTGCCGAGGTGACACCAGCGAGCGATGCGAACGCCGTTCGCTGCCGTGCGTTCATGTCGACATCCTCGTCCGCGCAGGCGAGATGGCTCATCAACGTCTCGACCGCCAAGCCCGTCGTCACGCCGTCCTGCACGGCGTCGACCGACACGCCAAGCCGGTTCATCCCGGTATCGACCATCACATCGCACGCGCCGCCGCCCGCATCGCGCCAGCGCGCGATCTGCTGCGGGGTGTTCAATACCGGCCGCGCAAAGCCCTGCAGCGCCACAACCATATCCTCGCCGCGGACGCCGTGCAGCACCGACACGCGCAGCCCGAGCGGTGCCAGCGCCGCCGCCTCAGCCCAGGTCGCCACGAAGAAATCGCGACATCCCGCCTCCGCCAGCCGCTTCGCAACGCCCGGCGCGCCGAGGCCGTAGCCATTCGCCTTCACCGCCGCGCCGCATGCCGCGGTCCCGCTCATCCGGTCCAGCACCCGCCAGTTCGCGATCAGGGCGTCTCCGTCGAGGCGAAGGCGAAGCGGAGCGGGAATGTCGATCACGTTGCCCGGCCGCATAGTCTGCGCAAGCCGCACCGTCGATGCCCTTCAGCGCATCGCATAGCGCAACCCGATCCACAGCGTCCGCGGCGTCGCGCGTTCGACGATCCCGACACCACTCGTTCCAGCCTCGACGCGTTCGTCCAAGACGTTCTCGCCGCGCGCCTCGATCACCACCGCCCGCGAGATCGGCAGCGCAGCATAAGCATCCAGGGTCGTCGCCGGCGCCAGGCTCCGGCTATTCTGATCGTCGTCGAACTGCCGCGCGACATGCCGAAGCGTCAGCGACGCCGCCAGCGCGTCGCGACGCCAGTCGAGCGTCCCCGACACCTGGTCGCGCGGCGTCTGCGCGGGCCGCAGCCCGTCCAGGGCCGCGCTCACGCCTGCTCCCTCGACGCGGGAATTGCTGTGCGACCACGACGCCTGGACGCCGACCGGCCCCGGCCGCCACGACGCATCGATCTCGAACCCATGCGCGCGCACCGCGTCCAGATTCTGGCGGATGCGATACGTCGTGACGCCGGGCAGCACCTGCGGCGGCGTCAGCGTGGTGACGTTCGCGATCGCATCCTTCAGCCGGTTATAGAAATAGGTCGCGGCAATGCTGACGGTTCGCGCCGGCGTGAACGTCACCCCACCCTCGATCCCATCCAGCCGTTCGGGCGACAGCAGAGCATTGGCGGCGGTCGCGTCGGTGCCGACACGGAACGGGCGATACAGTTCGTTCAGCGTCGGCAATCGCCATCCGCGATACGCCGCGCCGCGCACGGTGACGCCTTCGACCGGTTGCCAGGCGACGCCCCCCCGGCCCGTCACCTCGCTACCGTCGCGGTCGGCATAAACGAGGTTGGTCAGCGCCGGACCGATGCCGAGCGGGCGCTCCAACAGATAGCCACCGTCGATCGTCCACCAGTCTACCCGACCGCCCAGGCTGAACGTCACGTCACCGGCGATCAGGCTGCCATCGGCGAACACGCCGGTAGTCCGTGTCGAGCCCCCCGCCTGCCGGCGACGCGTCGGTGCGGCCGCGACGAAGGTGTAGAGTTCCTGCGTCTTGCCGCTGACATCGCGCACGTCCGCACCGATCCGCAGCGTGACATGCTCGCCGACCGGCGGCAGCAGTTCGATGCGCGCGCCAAGCCCGGTCGCTGGCGTGTTATATTGATCGAGCGACTGGATCGCGGTCGTTCGCCCGGCATTGATGCTGTTGAAGCTGCTCGAGAAGCCGCGTGTCTGCAGATAGGCGAGCGCCGAATAGCCCCAGCGGCCATGCCCGACGATTCGGACGCTCGCATCGGCGCCCTCGCTCTTGTTATCGGTAAAGACGCTGCCCCGCTCGCGCGCGTCGGTGAAGGCGCTGGCGTTCATCTGCAACTCGGTCTTCGCGCCGATTCCGACGACGGTTCGCAGGGCGACCGATGCCTGTTCATACGGCGCAGGGCGATCGATCGGCCCGCGGCTTTCCGCAACCGTCGGCGTGAAGCCATCGCCCCGTGCATAGGCGCCCGACAAGGTCGCGAAACCCGATCCGCGGACCAACGCTGCGGATCCTTGCGCATCGACGGAGTCGCGGCTGCCATAGGCGACACTGCCCGACAACGGCGTAAGCTGGTCCGGCGCCGCGCTCTCGAGCTCCACCGTTCCGACCAGCGCGCCAGGACCCTGGTATCCGCTGCCACCGCCGCGCGTCACCCGGATGCGACCCAATCGGCCCGCCGCATAGGCCGGGAACGGAACCCACCCGCCGAACGGATCGGCCTGAGGCACGCCGTCGAGGATCAACAGCGCACGGCTCGAAGCATTGCCACCGATGCCGCGAAGGCTGATTCCCTGGCTCGTCGGGTTGGCGCTGCGTGAATCGGACCGCCGAAACTGCTGCAATCCCGCTACGTCGGCCAGGATACTTTCCAGCCGGTCGCTGGCGTTCGCCTCGATCCGCGTTCGATCGATCGTCACGATCCCATAGGCGCGGTCGCCGGGAGCTTCATCGAGCCCGCGGCCGGTTACGACTATGTCCGGCACGGGCGCCGACTGCGCACAGAGGACGCCGGGGCAGGCAACGAGGATAGGAGCAGCGGCGAATATGCGATGGTGGCGGATCATTCCGCCGCATGCCATCTTTTCGCCGAACGGCAACCCTCACGCGTCGGAACGCCCGCCGATATCAGGGTGTTGGCGGCATGCCGAGGATATTGGCTTGAGAGGCGATCGTTGCAGTCAGCGCGCGCGTCACCAGGTCAGCACCGGCTTGCGTCAACGCGACATCGCCCGGGCCGATCCGAACCAGTCCCTCCTGCTCGAGCGCCTTGCACCAGCGCGTCGCTGTCGTGGACGAGCCGCGCGTCTCGACGGCCAGGTCCGCCATAGTCCGGCTCTGGCCGTTCTCGCTTTTCAGAAACAGAACAAGCAGGATAACGAGCGCCGGATCGCCAGAAAATCCCTTAGGCATAGTGTCGTCCAGTACCTGCCTTGCCGCAATGATGCTGCGCGCTGCCAAGACGAGATCATGTGGCTCAGCGACCTTTATATCCGCTCCTGTCCAAGAAGACTGGTCGTATCTATCCATAGATTGGCCCTTCTACCGCGACACCTGCGGACGCTTCCCGACCATTCTATGATGGCCGGCAACCCTGCGTTCCTGGACGAAGGGTATGCGCTCCAATGCCGTCTTGCCAACTGCAATTGCGGATTTTTGTTGTGCCGGGACGCACGATCCGGGGTCGTGAGCGTCGCCATTTGATGCGTCCCGTGAAGACTTCGGCATCAACCCGATTGTCGGATTAAATCCTGGATTGTTTCCGCGAAGCCGCGACTCGGCGGAATGCCAATCAGGACGATCGAATTTCACACCACATCCGTTTTTAACCATATTGCCGCCGAACGGCCGAATTTCTTCAACAGATTTTTAAATCCAAAAAACAACAAGAATGAAATTGAGTATAGTCTGACGTTTTTTTGTCTAATTTGATTCCGCCGTTAAATATTTATTTACTACGTCATCATCCGTCCGCTAGCCGATGTCTAAGTCGAATGGGATCAAGCAACGGAGATGCCGCGACCCCAGAAATTGTCTGATTAATCGGGCGCGTCCTTTGGACCTGCACAATACAGCGGACGGGAACTATGAGCGATCTTTTTATCGGCAGTGCACTGTCGTGCATCGGCGTTCGCGGCAACATGCCGTTGCATGATGCATTCTGTGTCACCATCCAGTCGCGGGCGATGAACGACCAGCTTTTCGTCGGCCTGCACGACGAAGCGCAGTGCATGGTCGTCTACGATGGGGCCGGCATCGCCGAACTCCATCGCCAGAACCGCGAACGTCTGGTTTGCAACGATGTACAGGCAACCGAAGCCGCGCGCCGCCGCGCGTTCGGGTTCGTCGCGCCGACCAGACTCGATGGTCAGGGGCGTATTTCGATCGCCCACTGGATGCGCGCTCGACGCGGTGTCGCGCAGCGCACGCTACTCGTCGGAATGGGTGACCATTTCGAAATCTGGAACCTCGAGCATGTCCTCGAACATGGCCCGGCCGACCTTGCCATGCTCGCGACACTTCACACCTCGCCTCCCTCCAACACGGACCCTCGCCATGCACCTTCTCTGCACATTGTCTCGTCATCTCGCCGCGCCCGTCACGCTGGAGAATCAGGGCTTTCTGTTCAGCAAGTGTCAGCGCTGCAGCCACGATCTGGTTTCGTCGGCATCGGCGCCGCATAGCTGGCAGGCCGTGCCGGAGGGGTTTCGCGTAGCATGGCGCGCAACCGATCTTTCGGTGTTCGAGGACCGTACGCCGCGGTTGCATCTTGCCTGGAGCCGGGTTCGTCGCGCGACGACGACGGCCCGTGACGCGGTGCATCTTGCGGCGACGATCATGTACTGGCGGACCGCCGATGGCACGCGCAGGCTGAAAGCGCGGGCCCTGGAGGCCTACACCTCGGGCAAACACGCACTGCGCCTGCCGAACCTGCGCCCAAACGCCGACACCTACGTGGTGATCGTCAACTTGGTGCCACGCCGCGACTTCGGTCCCGACGCCCTTGGTATCCTGCTACGCGACCCGAACGCGCACGGCTGAAGGGTTGCGCATCGGATCAGGGTAGAACCGGCACCTCTGCCGCCCGCGCGCGATTTTCGGCGCGGGCGTCGCGGACGCGCTGACCGAAACAGCCGGTCGTCCCGCCGGCGCCGACCGCCGAGCAACTGCCGATGCTGTTGACACCGACGCCGGCGTCGATCGTTCCTTGCGCCTTCGCCGCCCAGCTTTCATTCTCCGGCGTCACGACGAACTCGCGCAGTTCCTTGGGCACGCGGTACTGTTCCTGCGCACTGCGACGGACGCAGACGACGATCTCCTCGCCGTTCGCGTTGGTGGGGCAGCGCTCGTTGCCGAACAGCGTCAGCACACCGTTGATCGGCGCGTTGCGGGATACCGCGCCGGGCACCGATATCGGCTTCGCTGGCGCAACGGTCGGTCCGGCAACCGTCTGCGCGGTTACAGGGACTGCAACCAGCAGGCTCGCCAACACGAGAATCCTCATACGCCTACTCCTCAAATTCGCTTGGCGGTCGCGATCGCCACCTTGCAGCCCAACCGGATCAATCCACTCAGCACGGGATAGCCGAACGCCGTCTCCGCGCCTGCCGCGAGCGCGGTCTCGCGGTGCTCGAGTTCTTCCGCCTGGAAATCCGCGATGGCCCCGGACAGTTCCGGGTCGCTGTCGCCGAGCGCTACCAGCTGCTCGGCATAATGCTTGTCGATCTCTGTCTCGACCGCCGCCGTGCAGGCCATCGCCGCTGCCGGGCCGATCGCCGCGGTGACCGCGCCAAGCGCAAACCCGGCGACGCTCCACAGCGGCTGCAGCACGGTCGGGCGGACGCCGCGATCGACGATCATCTTGTCGAAGAACGCACGGTGACGTTCTTCCTGCTGCGCCATGTGGTGGATCGAGCGCGCGGCGGGGTGTCGATCGCCCAGCACTGCGAGCTGCCCGGCATAGATGCGGATCGCGCCGAACTCGCCGGCTTGATCGACGCGGACCATCGCGTCGGTCGCATGCTTCCGATCGCCTGGCTTCCAGCTCATCGTGTCTTCCTCATGAGCCGCAAGATGGTAAGTGCGCCGCCCAATGAAAGGATCGCGTTGAACCCGGCGAGCGAGATGCCGGCAAATTTCCATTGCGGGACATCGCACCGGATCATCGGCGCGTTCATGATCGCCGCGAGTCGCTCGGCCGACGTCGTCGCGCCCGATGCGATCGTCGAGGTGCAGGCGGTGACGCCGTTCCACCAATGATATTCGACGCCTGCATGAAACAAACCGATCGCGCCGCTGAGTGCGATCAGCAGCGCGGCAATCAGCACCAGCGACCGCCGCATCTCACGGCCCGGCACCACGAACGCGCCGCCAGCGATCAGCACCGCGGAATAATGCGGCCAGCGCTGCCAGTGGCACATCTCGCACGGGTATAAGCCGCCGAGATATTGCGATCCCAGCGCACCTGCGAGCAGCAGCAGCGGCAGGCCGAACGCGATCGCACGCGCCATCTCCTGGTTCCTGGTCATGCTACTTCGCCCGCGGCTTGGTAGCCGCCGCGACCTGCGCCGCGCCACCCAACCGGGCGACCGTCTTCAACGCATAATAGAGCTGGAAATCGTCGATGCCCTGCTTCTTCAGCTGTTCGGGCGTTTCCGCAAAGCGCGGATCGGTCTTGCTGTCTTCCTCCAGCACCGCGTTGTCGGCCTTCATCTCGTTGATCAGGTGCTTTTTGAGATCCGCCTCGCGGAACACCGGGCGCGACTTGTAGTCGGGGTCGCTGATCTGCGGCACCTTGATGTCGGGCTCGATACCGCCCTCCTGCACCGACCGCCCCGACGGCGTGAAGTAGCGCGCAGTCGTCAACCGCAGCGCGGTCTGCGGCCCGAGCTGGAGCACCGTCTGGACGGATCCCTTACCAAACGTCCGATCCCCCATGATCAGCGCGCGGTGATGATCCTGCAGCGCACCCGCGACGATCTCCGAGGCCGACGCCGTGCCCGGGTCGGTCAGGACCACCACCGGAAGGCCATGCGCGTCGTCGCCGGGTTTCGCGTAATAGCGCTCGATGTCGGTCTTCTCGCGACCGCGCTGCGAGACGATCTCGCCATGGTCGAGGAATGCGTCGCTGACCGCGATCGCCTGGGTCAGCAATCCGCCCCCGTTCTCGCGCAGATCGACGACATAGCCGAGCGGACGATGACCGAGCGACTTGTCGATGCTCATGATCGCGGCGCGCGTATCCGCACCCGTGTTTTCGGAGAACGTGTTGATGTTGATATAGCCGACGTCGCCGCGGACTTCCCACTTCACCGGCTTCTGGACGATGATCTCACGCATCATCGTCACGTCGAGCGGCTTGTCGCGGCCCGGACGGACGAGGCCGAGCGTGATCTTGCTGCCGGGCTTGCCGCGCATCTTGCCAACCGCCTCGTCGAGCGAGTCGCCATAGATCAGCTTGCCGTCGATATGCGTGATGTAGTCACCCGACTTTACGCCCGCACGCGCCGCCGGCGTATCCTCCTGCGGCGAGACGACCTTGATCGCGCCGTCCTCCATCTGGACGGTGAGGCCGAGCCCGCCGTAATTGCCCTCGGTCATGATCCGCAGATTCTCGTAGTCGAGCGCGTCGACATAGCTCGAATGCGGGTCGAGGCTCGCTAGCATGCCCTGGATCGCGCCCTTGATCAGCGTCTTGTCGTCGACCTTGTCAACATAGTCGGCCTTCACGCGATTGAAAACGTCGAGGAACTGGTCGAACTCGCGGTACGTGTCGGTGTCGACTGCCGCCATCGCCGAGGTCGCGACCGGGATCAGAGTCAGCGCGCCGAGGATCGCGGTGGCGGTAAGGATAGGACGAGGCATCGATGGTCCTGAAGCCGGAGTGGCAAAGCGTAGCGTGACGGACACCCTATGGCAAAGCAGCCAAGGGCTTAATCGAGACTGACTAGCCGATCAGCGCGGCAGCGTCGACAGGGCGGCCGCGACGGCGGAGTTCGACGGTTATCTGCGGATCGTCGCGTCCTTGGGCCGTGCCCAGCGCGGCTCCCATCGCCACGCGCTGACCGGACTTTACCGCCACACGGGCAAGACCCGTGACCAGGCTGCTCCAGCCGTCGCCGTGATCGAGAATGACGATCATGCCATAATCGCGAAAGCGGCGGGCATAGCGGACGATGCCGTCAGCCGGCGCTACGACATCCGCGAAAGGCGCGGTCGCGAACGTCAGCCCGCGTGAGCGGACGCCTGCGTCGGACACTTCGTCGAAGCCGGTGACGAGCTTTCCCCTGACCGGAAGGCGGTAAACGCCCCGGGCGTGTGCAGGCCATACCGCGCCCGCCGCTACCGGCCGGGGCGATGGACCCGTTAGCTGGCCGAGTTTTACCGCGGTCGCCTCGGCGCCACCGGCTTCGGCCATGCCATCGACGAGATCGCGGGCACGTTCGCCCAGCGCCAATGCCCGGTCCGATTCGCTGAGCGCCCCGCGGCCGAGCGCCTGGCTACGCGCGCGATGCGTCGCTTCGAGTTGGGCGAGCGCGAGCCGGTTCGCCTCAAGCCGGATTCGGCCATCTTGGAGAGCCTTTGCAGCGAGTGTCGCACTGTCCTGCAATCGGCGGGTTTCGATAAGTTCTGCGCGGACGCCGTCGGTCCGCGCCCGCACCACGGGCAGCGCGCTGCCGAGGACCGCGCGGACGTGAACAAGGTCGTCGACCGATCCCGGCTGCGCAACAGCAACGATCGTCGGGCGTCGGGCCAATGATTCGAGTGCCGCCAGCAACCGTGCGACCGGCGCCTGCGCTACACCCAATCGCGCGCGCTGCTCGGCCAGCAACCGGTCGACGATCGCCACGCGAGCCTGGGCTGCGCTCAGGTCGGCTTCCGACGCGGCGACACGCGCAGCCAGTGCGCGCTCGTCGGCACGCGCACGCTCGGCGGCACCGCGCTCGGCAATGGCGGCCTTCGCCAACCGGTCTGCCCGTACGGCCGCCGCCGCCGCATCACGCTTGGCGATCGCAAGCCGGGCCTGCTGATCGGCAAGCGCCGGCACGTTCACGGCGCCGCCCAGCGCCAGTCCGCACACGCACGTCGCCAGAACCGCCCCCACCCGCATGGGCTATCCTTCGCGGTGATAAGGGTGGTTGGCAAGGATGCTGGTAGCGCGGAACAACTGCTCGGCCAGCATCGCCCGGACTAGCAGGTGCGGCCAGGTCGCGCGCCCGAACGAGAATAGCAGGTCGGCATGTGCGCGCGCGCCGTCGTCGAAGCCATCGGCGGCACCGAGTTCGAACCGCACTTCACGCACGCCATCGTCGCGCCACCGCTCTAGGATCTTCGCGAACGCCGTCGACGACAGGGTTTCGCCCGTCTCGTCCAGCAACACCCGCTTGGTCTGCGGCTCAAGCGCAGGAATGCGGCCGCCGGTGTCGGGCAACTCGGTGACGCGGGTCGGCCAGGCGATCCGTTTCAGGTACCGCGTGACCAGATCGGCCTCGGAAGACCGCCCGATGCGGCCGCGCGCGACGATGTGAAGCAGCATCGCCGCGTGCGCGTCAGTCGTCGCTCAACATGGGAGCCGCCGGCGGGGTCGGCGCATCGCCGAACGCCCACATCCGCTCCAGATTGTAGAAGCTGCGGACTTCGGGACGGAACAGGTGAACGATCACGTCGCCCGCGTCGATCAACACCCAGTCGGCTGTCGGCAACCCCTCGATCCGGGTCAGGCGGCCCAGTTCGCCCTTGATGCGCTCGGCCAGCTTGGACGCCATCGACGCGACCTGCCGCGTCGACCGGCCGCTGGCGATCACCATGTAATCTGCAATGCTGGTCTTGCCCGCGAGCGGGATCGACACCGTCTCGACCGCCTGATCGTCGTCGAGCGACGCCAGGATCAGGCGATGCAGCGCCTCGACCTCTTGGGGGTCGGTCGCACGGGGAACATTAGGGGAAGTGGCCAAGTCAGCTCCTGGGTTGGGCTACCGGCCCGGCAAAACGCCGGTGCCAGTCGGGATCGCCGGCGCGCAGGCCGGTCGCGGAGGTCGGGTCGGGTCGGAAGCGCAACAGCACAAGTGCCGGCAATCTCCACGTCGTCCAGCTCTTCGCCTGGTCTGCGGGCCGTTGGAAGCGTCGCAGCCATCCCATCGCGGGTGCTGCGAGGGCACGACCGTCATATCCCGGACGCGCGATTACCGCAATCGGAACCTCAGCCGCGATTCGCCGCCATCCACGCCAGCGGTGGAACTCGGCGAGATTGTCCGCGCCCATCAGCCAGATGAGGCGTTTTTTGGGGTAGCGCCGCTTGAGCTTGCGGATCGTGTCGAGCGTGTAGCGGGTGTGCAGGCGCAGTTCGATGTCGCTGGCGCGGATCGGCGCGCGGCGGGCCATGGCCCGTGCGGACGCGAGTCGCGCACCGAACGGCGCCATGTCGCGGGCTTCGTCCTTTAACGGGTTTCCCGGCGACACCAGCCACCAGGCCTCATCAAGGGCCAGCGCATCGATGGCCGCGAGTGTGATCCGCCGATGCCCGCGGTGCGCAGGATTGAATGAGCCACCAAGGATGCCGACGCGGGTCAAAGTTCGACGACCCGAGCCTTCCTCAACCCCGCACCTGACCGACACCGCGGCCGACCCATTTGTAGGTCGTCAGCCCTTCGAGCGCGACCGGACCGCGGGCGTGCAGGCGGCCAGTGGCGATCCCGATCTCGGCGCCCAGACCGAATTCGCCCCCGTCGGCGAACTGGGTCGACGCGTTCCACAGGACGATGGCACTGTCGACGCCTGCCAGAAATCGTTCCGCGACTCCGGCATCTTCGGCGACGATCGCGTCCGTGTGATGCGAGGCGTGTCGCGCTATATGGGTCACCGCGCCTTCGACACCGTCGACCAGTCCGGCGGAGGCGATCGCCGCGAGGTATTCCGTGTCCCAGTCTGCGTCGGTTGCGAGCGAGAGTTCGGGGACTAGGGCGCGCAAGTCCGCATCGACGCGGACTTCGCATCCTTTTGCGGCCAGGGCACGGACCAGGGCGGCGGCGTGCGGATAGGCGCGGTCGATCAACAGTGTCTCCATCGCGCCGCAGACGCCGGTGCGCCGCATTTTGGCGTCCAGCACGATCGCCTGCGCCATCGCCGGATCCGCCGAGCCATCGACGTAGACGTGGTTGATGCCATCGAGATGCGCGAGCACGGGAACGCGCGCCTCGGCCTGGACGCGCGCGACCAGGCTCTTGCCGCCGCGCGGGATGATCAGGTCGATGACGCCGTCGGATGCGAGCATCGCACCGACAGCAGCGCGGTCGGTGGTCGGTACCAATTGCACGGCGTCGGCGGAAACTCCCGCCCGCGCCAATCCGGCGACCATCGCGGCGTGGATCGCGCGGTTGCTGTCCACCGCTTCGGAACCGCCGCGCAGGATCGCCGCATTGCCGGCCATCACGCACAGCGCGGCGGCATCGGCGGTGACGTTGGGGCGGCTTTCATAGATGATGCCGATCACGCCGATCGGGACCCGCACGCGAGTCAGCTGCAATCCGTTCGGCCGCGTCCGCGCGTCGATCTCGGCGCCGACCGGATCGTCGAGTCCCGCCACCGCCTCCACAGCCGCCGCCATGCCCGCAACCCGGGCGGGGTCGAGCAGCAACCGGTCGAGCATCGCGTCGGACAGGCCGCCGTCGCGCGCCCTCGCCATGTCGCGGGCATTCGCGTCGAGAATGGCCGCTTCGGCCGTGCGGATCGCCGCCGCCGCGGCGCGCAGGCCCGACGCCTTGGTGGCGGTCGGCAGGCCGGCAAGCTGCGTTGCGGCAGCGCGGGCGCGGCTGCCCATGTCGGCGATGAGGGCGGTCGGGCTATCTGCGGTGGCCATGACGTTCGCTAGCATGGCATTCCCCCTCGCGCCAAACCGCCCGGGTCGTTACGCATGTGCCGTTACACCGGGGGCGGACATGACAGTGGAATATGGGGCGGCGGCGGACATCGTGACGGGAGCGCTAGTAGGGCGCGCAGTCGAGCATGATGCGGGAGAAGGCCGGGCAAGTGGCCGGGGCGGCCACGACGACGCGCTTTGCCTCAATTGCGGCACGCGGCTGATCGGCGAGCATTGCCATGCCTGCGGGCAGGCGAGCCACGTCCACCGCTCACTCGGCGCGATCGCGCACGAAATCGGCCACGGCGTGTTCCATTTCGAAGGCAAGATTTGGCGGACGCTGCCAATGCTGATCCTGCATCCGGGCACGCTCACCCGGCGCTACGTGCACGGTGAACGCGCGCGGTTCGTGTCGCCGCTCGCACTGTTCCTGTTCACCGTGTTCCTGATGTTTGCGATGATCAGCGTGGTCGGCGGCGAGTTCAGCGAGAATTTCGATGAAGCGCGATCGCAGTTCGTACGGGCGGAAACTGGCAAGCAAATCAGGGCGGCGCAGACCGAACTGGCCGTTATTGCGACAGAACGAACCCGCGCGGTTGAGGCCGGAAGTACGGTCGCACAGATTGATGCACGCGCAAGCCTCGCTCGCAATAAAATCAGGGCGTTGGAAGCGGCGGCAAAGCCCGAGTCGGGTGCCTCCGACGCTTATACGTTCACCAATCTCAAAACCAAATGGCGGCGGCTTGACCATGGGATCGAGAAGGCGAAAAAGAACCCGGGGCTGATGATCTACAAGCTGCAGAGCAGCGCGTACAAATACAGCTGGGGACTCATCCCGCTGTCGGTGCCGTTCGTGGCGCTGCTGTTCCTGTGGCGGCGGCGGTATCATTTGTACGACCACGCGATCTTCGTGACCTATTCGATCGCGTTCATGATGCTGCTGACAATCGTGCTCATGCTCGGCGGACTCGCCGGGCTGTCGAGCGACTGGATAACGTTTGCCGCATTCGTCGTGCCGCCAGTGCACATGTTCGCGCAGTTGCGCGGCGCCTACGAACTCCGCAAGTGGTCAGCGGCATGGCGCACGGTGCTACTCTTGTCGTTCGCATTCACCGTGCTGACGACGTTCGTCGTGTTGCTGCTGTTGCATGGACTGACCGACTAGCAGGGAAACCGCTTAGCGAGCACACGGGCATAGCCATCCTTGAGCGGGCGCTTCTGGTCGGCTGCCGGCAACGCGGCAAGGCCATCGAGCATGTCCATTATGCCGACCGATTCGCCCTCGGGCACGCACGCCACCGGCTTTTTGCCTGCTGCCGCACGCGCGGCGCGGTCGGCCTTCAGTTCGGCCGTCGCCGCCTTTGCCTCGGCCTTCAGTACGGGAAAGTCGGGAGACATCAGCGCCATCGGCCCTTGGTCGCGCAGCGCATTAGCGCGGGCAAGGAAGGTGCCGACGGTCATCGCGGCGTTCGCCGGCATGGCCACGCCGACCATCAGCACCGCTGCGACTACAGCCTTCGAACGCGAATACGACATGGGCGACCTTTCCAGAGAAAGGCCGCCCATAGAGCTACTTAGGTGACTGCCCGGTGAACCGGATCACGCCCCCAGAGGGGTCGGTGTGCCGAACGGACCGTTGGGACGGCGCGTCTTGGGGATCGACGTGCCAGCCTTCGGTACCGACGCGGTCTTGGCCCCCGGGGTCGGACGATCCATGTCCTCGCCGGCAATCAGCTTCTTGATCTCGTCACCGGTGAGCGTCTCGAATTCGAGCAGCGCGCCCGCGACCGTGTGGAGCTGATCGATATGCTCGCTAAGCACCTGCTTGGCGCGATCCAGGCCGCCTTCGACGATCCGCTTGATCTCGTCGTCGATCAACTGCGCGGTGGCATTCGACATGCGCGAGGGACGGCTTTGCGAATAGCCGAGGAACGATTCGCCCTCCGGCTCGCCATATTCGAGCGGTCCGACCTTGTCGGACATGCCCCAGCGCGTGACCATGTCGCGTGCAAGCCCTGTCGCGTACTGGATATCGCCCGACGCACCGCTAGACACCTTGTCGTAGCCGAAGATCAGTTCCTCGGCGATGCGACCGCCCATCGATACGGCAAGGTTCGCGTACATCTTGTCGCGGTGATAGCTGTAGCTGTCCCGCTCCGGCAGGCGCATCACCATGCCCAGCGCACGACCGCGCGGGATGATCGTCGCCTTGTGGATCGGATCGGAAGCCTGTTCGTGCATCGCGACGACGGCATGGCCGGCCTCGTGATACGCGGTCATCCGCTTCTCGTCGTCGGTCATCACCATCGACCGGCGCTCGGCGCCCATCATGACCTTGTCCTTGGCCTCCTCGAACTCGGCCATCGCCACTAGGCGCTTGCCCTTTCGCGCCGCGTGAAGCGCCGCTTCGTTGACGAGGTTGGCGAGATCGGCACCCGAGAAGCCAGGCGTGCCGCGGGCGATGACGCGAGCGTCGACATCGGGTGCCAACGGCACCTTCTTCATGTGCACTTCGAGGATCTTGATGCGTCCCTCGATATCCGGGCGGGGCACAACGACCTGGCGATCGAAACGGCCCGGACGCAGCAGCGCAGGATCGAGCACGTCGGGACGGTTGGTCGCGGCGATGATGATGATGCCTTCGTTCGCCTCGAAGCCATCCATCTCGACCAGCAGCTGGTTCAGCGTCTGCTCGCGCTCGTCATTGCCGTTACCGAGACCGGCACCGCGATGACGACCGACTGCATCGATCTCGTCGATGAAGACAATACACGGGGCGGACTTCTTCGCCTGTTCGAACATGTCGCGGACGCGGCTTGCGCCGACGCCGACGAACATCTCGACGAAATCGGAACCCGAGATCGTAAAGAACGGCACGCCTGCCTCACCCGCGATGGCTCGGGCGAGCAGAGTCTTGCCGGTACCCGGAGAACCGACCAGCAGTGCGCCCTTGGGGATCTTGCCGCCGAGGCGAGCGAATTTGGTCGGGTCCTTGAGGAACTCGACGATCTCTTCGAGCTCTTCCCGTGCCTCGTCGATGCCGGCGACGTCCTGGAAGGTGACCTTGCCCTCCTTCTGCGTCAGCATCTTCGCGCGGCTCTTGCCGAAGCCCATCGCGCCCGAGCCGGAGTTCTTCTGCATCTGCTTCAGCACGAAGAACGCGATGCCGAGGAACAGCAGGAACGGCAGCGACTGATAAAGAAGCAACGCCAGCATCGACGGGCCCTCTTCGGGCTTCGCGCTGATCGCGACACCCTTGTCGCGCAGCTTCGGCACCAGCGTCGAGTCGGGGATCGGATACGCCTTGAACTTCTCCCCGTTCGACAGCGTGCCGGAGATCATGTCGCGCGAGATGTTCACGTCCTTGACGGTGCCCTCGTCGACTTTGTCAAGGAACGCCGAATACGCGATCGTGTTGCCACCGGCGGTCGTCGCGCGTCCGTCGAACATCGTCACGAATACCGCGAGCGCCAACAGGATGCCGACCCAGATCAACAGGCTCTTCATCCAGGGATTGCCGCCGCCATTGTCGGGGCCCCCATCGCCGGGGGTCCGGGGCTTGTCCCCGCGATTGTCGCTGTCGTTCATGGGTGCCGGATACCTTTCAGCGTCCAAGATAAGCGTGCTTGGGTTAATGGCAATGGAACAAGCGGCGGAACAAGCGGCGGAAGCGGTATCGTATCAGGTGCGTCGCGGCGGGGCTTCGCGGAAGCGCCAGATGTCGCCGCGCGGACTGACGATCACCCCCGCCTGGGTCGACCGCTTGCCTAGCATCAACGCGTCGAGCATCCGTTCGATGTTCACCGAGTCGTTCCAGTCGGGCTGGACGATCGCTGCGTCGGCCCGGACTGTGCCGATCGCCCTGCGGGAGAGCCGCCGAAGCAGTTCGCGGGGCAGCCCCTCGACGGTCAGCCGAACCTCGCCGCCAGCCGTCGCCGCGCGTTCACGCCACAGCCATTCGACGATCGCGCGCACGTCCGCATCGGTTTCGGCCAATGTCGCCGCCGAGCGCGCGAGATGCGGCGGATCGAGCCATTCATTCTCACCGAGCAGGCGGCGGAACCGGGTACGGTCGTGACGATCGTCCGAATTCGACGGGTCGTCGATGAACGGGACTTCCGAACGGCGGACGATCGCGCGCAGTTCGGCCCGGCGCCAGTCGAGCAGCGGCCGCAGCACGGCGATTCCGGCGATCTCGGTGCGCGCCCGAATGCCGGCCAGTCCAGCAAGCCCCGAACCACGCGCGGCGCGCATCAGGAACGTCTCGGCCTGATCGTCGATATGATGCGCGGTAAGGATCGCCCCTGCCCCGACCGTCCGCGCATGATCGGCCAGCAGCGTGTAGCGACTGGCGCGCGCCTGTGCCTGGATACTGGCACCTGCGATCGGCGTGCTCGGCGTCAGCGTCGTGTGCGGCACCGCGATGCGCGCACAATGCTCGGCAACCATAGCGGCTTCGTCGGCCGCCTCGACACGGAAGCCATGGTCGACGGTGGCGGCCTGGACCTCTCCCGGGAATGCCTCGGCGGCGAGTGTCAGCATCGCCATACTGTCGGGGCCACCTGATACCGCGACCAGGAACGGGCGGCGAACACCCTGCGCGATCCGATCGACATCGGCACGGAAACGAAGCGCTTCGTCAGTCATCGAGCACGGTCAGGCGCAGGACGTCACGAGCATTTTGCAGCGGTCCGACCCTTGGCGACATCGGCCCGCATCGCCGGCGACATCTTCGCGCCGTAGACGTCGTTCAGTTCGTCATACACCTTGCACGCATCCGCGGGCTTATTGAGTCGAGTCAGCGCGCCGCCCAGGTTGAGCAGGCTGTCGGGCGCCCGATCGCCGTCAGGCATCTTCTTGTAATTGTCGTAGAACGCCATCGATGCGAGGCTCGGCTTGCCTTCGTCGAGATAGGCGCGGCCAAGTAGATTCTGCGCGTAGCTGGCGCGCTTGCTCTTGGGATAGTCGGCAACGACCTTCTTCAGCTGCGCCTGCGCCTCGGGGTAGAGTTTCGCGGACCAGAGACGATACCCGTAGAGATAGGCGTCCTCGGCGGGGTCCCCGCTCGTCGACTTCTCGACCGCGGCGACAAGGCGCGCCCGGTCCGTACCAGCAGCGGTACCGGCTGCGGTGGGCTTGGTCGCGGCTTCGGGACGGGTGGAGGGTCGCGAGGGCGTGGTTGACACAGCACTAGGCGACGCATTCGCGGAAAGACCGGGTTCGGTGTCGCCGGTCGCGCGCGGTGTAGCGCCGCCCTCAACCGATTTCATCCGCGCGTCGTTGCTACGCTTGTACGCATCGAACGCATCCTGAAGCTGGCGCGTCTTGTATGTGTTCTGCTCGATCTGCCCGGTCAGCCCCGCCATCTGCTGCTCCAGCGACGCGACGCGGCTCGACAGGTCGGCGATCGCGCTGGTCGCGGGACTGCCCGGGCCGGGACCGGTGCTGGTCTGCGGCGCGCTCACCTCCGGCTGCAGCAACTGGCCGGCGCCGCCGGGAAACACCTTGCGCTGCACCGCGCGCATTTCGCTTTCGAGCTTGCCGACACGGCCCTCGACGCCTTGCGCCTGAGCTCGGACTGGGGCCGTCATCGGCACAATCGCTATGGCGCTCAGGCCGATAAGAACAGACTTACGCATGGGTGACACCCCCCGGTGCATTGGTTAATTCGCACCGTATAGCTGCAACAGCGATCCTGTCGCCAGCCTTAAGGCCGACGTCAGGGATTGCCGAGTTTCGCCGCGGACTGAAGATTGGCGCGCTGCGTCTCGGTTAGCGCGCGGCCGGGCCGTGCGACGGGGCGCTGCGAGCGGGATGCGGTCGACGCGCGGGCGGGCGTCGCGCTGGCCTCCGGTTCGGGTGAACCCGCGAGCCGCGCGGCGATCGCGGCGGGGCCGACGTTCACATCCTTGATCGCGCGCTCGCCGGTACCGAGCGGTGGCACGTTGGCACCGTTGAGCGTCACCGTCAGCTTGTCCGGCCGACCGACGTTGATCATCGGCTCCCTCGCATCCGCTGGTATGTCGAACTTCTCGCCCGGCTTCATCGTGCCGAGGTACAGTGTCTTGTTGTCGGCGTCGTAGACCCGCATCCAGACATCGTCGGTGGCGGTCAGCGTCACCTGCCCAGTGGTCGGCGCTGCCGATTTAGGCGCAGCGGCGGGGACGGCCGCGGGTACGGTCGCAACGGTCGCCGGGCCGCTCGCGCCACCGGTATCGCCGCCGCGGAACCAGTCGGTGCCGTACCACAGCCCGACAAGGATCAGCACCGCGAGCGCCAGACCGAGCGCAACGACGGCGACACCGCGCGACGGCACGCGGGCGGGATCGGTCATCATATAGGGTTCATATTCGGGGGTGCGCCGGCCGAGCTTGGCGACGTCGCTGCGGACCAGCTGCGCGATGCCGACCTCATCCGCGCCAACCGCGCGGGCATAGGCCTTGCTGAACCCGACCGCATAGGTCGGCGAAGGCAGCGCGGCATAATCGGACGCGTCGATCGCCTCGAGATGGCGAAGCGGCACCCGTGTGCGCGCAGCCACTTCGACGAGCGTCAGTCCCTGCGCCTCACGCGCGGCGCGGAGGATGTCGCCGGCCCGTTCGGGTTGCGCCGGTGCCGCACCATGGCCCGTGTCGACCTCGTCCATTCTCGTCTCCGCATGCGGGCCGTCCCCATTGGCCTGCCATGGTCACCCATGTCACAGAGCCCCTAACCCCTGTCAACGCGCAGTCGCCCCGCGACGCGGCCGGATCACGTCAGTTCGACGCCGTTTTCCAACGCCCAGTCGGTCAGCGCGCTGCGCATGTCGCGCGGCGGGTTTGCCAGCAGGCCTGTCACGAACGCGGTTGCCGCGCTGCGATCGAGGCTGCGGACCATCGCCTTGATCGGACCGACCGCCGCCGGGGTGATCGACAGGCGGTCGATCCCGAGCCCGATCAGTGCCAGCGCCTCGAGCGGCCGCCCGCCCATCTCGCCGCATACGGCCAGATCGACGCCGGCCGCGCGCGTCGGCCCGACGACGCGGGACAGGAAGCGGAGGATCGACGGGCTGAGCCAGTCATAGCGCTCGGCAAGCTTCGGATTCGCGCGATCCGCGGCAAACAGGAACTGGGTCAGGTCGTTGGTGCCGATCGACAGGAACTGGATGCGCGGCAGCAGCACATCGAGCTGTTCCGCCAGCGCCGGCACCTCAAGCATCGCGCCATAGCGGATCTCGATCGGCAGCTGCCGGCCGCGCTTGGTCAGCCAAGCGCGCTGCTCTTCGAACAGCGCCCGGGCCTCGTCGAACTCCCACGGCTCGCTGACCATCGGGAACATCACGTTCAGCGTCCGCCCCGACGCCGCTTCGAGCAGCGCGCGCGCCTGGACTTTCATCAGCCCGTCGCGCTCGAGCCCCAGCCGCAGCGCGCGCCAGCCCATCGCAGGGTTCTCTTCTTCGGCGTCGGTCTTGTGGAGATAGGGCAGCGCCTTGTCGCCGCCGATGTCGACGGTGCGGAAGATCACCGGCCGATCGCCAGCGACGTCGAGCACTTCGCGGTACAGCCGCTGCTGGCGCTCCCGCTGCGGCAGCGTCGCGGATACGAGGAACTGGAATTCAGTGCGGAACAGGCCGATGCCGTCCGCGCCCGTCACGTCGAGCGCGGCGACATCGTCGCGCAGACCCGCATTGACCATCAACGTCATGCGGTGGCCGTCCTTCGTCACCGGCGGCACGTCGCGCAACGCCGCGAACGCCGCCTTGCGCTTCTGGCGGAGCGCCAGCCGCGCCTCGAACGATTCCTCGATCGCGCTGTGCGGGCGGACGAAGACGCTGCCGTCCGTTACGTCGAGCAATAGCAGATCGCCCTCCGCGATCAGCGTCCGGACGTCGCGCACGCGCCCCAGCACCGGTACGCCCATCGCGCGCGCGACGATCGTCACATGTGCGGTCAGAGAGCCTTCCTCCAGCACCACGCCCTTCAGGCGCCGGCGGTCGTATTCGAGCAGTTCGGCCGGCCCGAGGTTGCGCGCGATCAGGATCGTGTCCTGGCGCAGCCCCATCTGTGCAGCCGTGCCCATCTGGCCCGAGACGATGCGGATCAGTCGGTTCGACAGGTCCTCGAGATCGTGCATGCGATCCGCCAGCAACGGGTCGTCGATCTGGCGCATGCGCTGTCGCGTGCGTTGCTGGACGCGCTCGATCGCTGCCTCAGCGGTCAGCCCGGAATCGATCGCCTCGTTGATGCGCCGCGCCCAGCCCTCGTCATAGGCGAACATCTTGTAGGTCGCGAGGACCTCCTCATGCTCGCCGCCGACGCCGAATTCGGCCTCGCGGGTCATCCGGTCGATGCCTTCGCGCATCTTGTCGAACGCCGCGTAGACGCGGTGCCGCTCGGCATCGGTATCTTCGGCGACGGTGTGCTCGATATGGATGCGCGGCTGGTGGAACACGGCATAGCCCGCGCCCATCCCGTCGACGAGCTTCTGGCCGGCGATGCGCATCGCCGCGGTTGACTGCGGCCGATCGGAACCACCGCCGGTCGCATCGATCAGACCGGCATTGGCGATCAGTTCGGACAGCACCATGGCGACCGTCTGCAACGCCTCGATCTCGACATCAGCGTATTTGCGGCGATCGGTATGCTGCACTGCAAGAACACCTACCGCGCGTTCGCGACGGATGATCGGAACACCGGCGAAACTGTGGAAGCGCTCCTCGCCGGTTTCGGGCTTGTAGGCGAAATCGGGATGGCTGGCCGCTTCGTCGAGGTTAAGCACCTCGACGCGTTGCGCGATTGTGCCGACCAGCCCCTCGCCCTGCGCGAGCTTGGTGACATGGACCGCGCCCTGATCGAGCCCGCGCGTCGCGTAAAGCTCCAGCACGCCTTCGCGCAGCAGGTAAATCGAGCAGACTTCGCTATCGATCGCCTCGCCGATGATCGCGACGACCGAGTTGAGTTTCATCTGCGCGGTCGTGCGCGCCGCCATCACATCGTGAAGGCGGGTCAGGATCTCGCGGGCGGAAGCGGCGGCCGAAACGGGCATGGCGGTGGGCTAGCAGGTCGAGGGCTTGGGTGCCACGCAACAAAAGTTAGGTCGGTCGGAAGCGGACCCGCTTCTGCCAGCCTTCGGTCAGGTGTCGAACAAGCCATCCTGGCTGCCGGCGGGCGGATTGAGCCCGAGATGCTTCCAGCCGCCCGCGTTGAGGCAGCGGCCGCGTGCGGTGCGAGCGACCAGACCCAGCTGAATCAGATAGGGCTCGATCACCTCTTCGATCGTGTCGCGTGGTTCACTGAGACCTGCGGCGAGCGTCTCCACGCCGACCGGACCACCGCGATAAATGTCGGCGATCATCGTGAGGTAACGCCGGTCCATCGCGTCAAGGCCGAGCGAATCGACCTCCAGCCGGGTCAGTGCGGCATCGGCCGCATCCCGACCGACCACATCATGTCCAGCAACGTCCGCGAAGTCGCGCACACGGCGCAGCAGCCGCCCGGCGATGCGCGGCGTGCCGCGCGCGCGCCGTGCAATCTCGACCGCGCCGTCGGGGGCGATCGCCAGCCCGAGCAACCCGGCGGCACGTGTCACGACGCGCGTCAGTTCCTCTACCGTATAGAATTGCAGGCGGATGGGGATGCCGAACCGGTCCCGCAGCGGCGTCGTCAGCAACCCCTGCCGCGTCGTCGCTCCGACCAGAGTGAAGCGCGGCAGGTCGATGCGTACGCTACGCGCGCTCGGCCCCTCGCCGATCATCAGGTCGAGCGCGCGGTCCTCCATCGCCGGATAGAGCACTTCCTCGACCGCGGGTTGCAGGCGGTGGATCTCGTCGATGAACAGCACGTCGCCATCCTCGAGGTTGGTCAGCAGCGCGGCGAGATCGCCCTGCTTGGCGATCACCGGCCCGGAGGTGGCGCGGAACCCGACGCCCATCTCGCGCGCGACGATCTGCGCGAGCGTGGTCTTGCCAAGCCCCGGCGGACCGAAGAACAGTACGTGGTCGAGCGCGTCGCCGCGGTTCCGGGCCGCCTGGATGAACACGCGCAGATTCTCGCGCGCGGCTTTCTGACCGACGAATTCGTCGAGGTTCTTGGGGCGCAGCGCGGCATCGACGTCCTCGGGACGGCGTGCGGCGGCGAGGAGGCGATCGTCGGTCACTTCGAGGCCTTTCGCAGCGCGAGGCGGACCAGCGCGTCGAGGCTGGCGTCTGCGCCAAGCTCCTCTTCGGCCGCCGCAACCGCGCTACCCGCCTCGGCAGGACGGAAGCCCAGGTTGAGCAGCGCCGAGACTGCATCGGCCGATGCGCCGATCGGCGGCGCCATCGCCGCGCCGCCGGGCGCGAGTGCGATGCCGCCGGTCTTGTCCTTCAGTTCCATGACGATCCGCTGCGCGAGCTTCGGCCCGACGCCGTTTGCCCGCGCGACCATCGCCTTGTCGCCGCTCGCAATCGCGCGCACGAGATCGTTCGGTTCCAGCGCCGACAGGATCGCCAGCGCGACGCGCGCGCCGACGCCCTGCACGCCGGTCAACAGGCGGAACCAATCGCGCTCCGAGCCGCTCGAAAAGCCCATCAGCCGAATCGAATCCTCGGCGACCAGCATCTCGGTGAAGACGGTCGCCGCCTCGCCGATCGGCCCCAAAGCCGCCAGCGTCCTTGCCGATGCGCCGACCAGATAGCCGACGCCACCGACATCGATCACCGCATGGTCGATGCCTATAGCGTCCAGGCGCCCCTTGAAATGCGCGATCATCATAAAGGAGAGAGGCGCCACCCCGCAATGAAGCGCTTCAGTCCGAGGCTTTGGTCGTGCAAAGATGACGGACAAATTGCGACGGGTGGAGTAGCGAATGGATGTGTTCGACGTAGCGATTGTCGGTGCCGGCCATGGTGGGGCTGCGGCGGCAACGGCGCTCAGGCAGCAGGGCTTTGCGGGCAGCATCGCGCTGATCGGCGACGAACCCGACCTGCCCTATGAGCGGCCGCCCCTGTCGAAGGAGTATCTCGCCGGCCAGAAGCCGTTCGCGCGCCTGTTGATCCGGCCGGCGACGTTCTGGGAACAGCGCGACATATCGTTGATACTCGAAACGCGGGTCGAACGCGTCGATCCGGCGGCTCGGCATCTGATTACCACGGGAGGGCGGACGATCGGCTATGGCACGCTGGTCTGGGCGGCTGGGGGACGGGCAAGACGGATCTCGTGCGAGGGACATGACCTGCGCGGCGTGCATACCGTGCGCACGCGCGCCGATGCCGATCAGCTTGCCGCCGAACTGCCGGCAATCGAGCGCGTCGTCGTCATCGGCGGCGGCTATATCGGGCTGGAAGCTGCAGCCGTACTGGCAAAGGCGGCCAAGCACGTGACGGTCGTGGAGGCGCTCGACCGGGTGCTGGCGCGGGTCGCGGGCGAGCCACTGTCGCGCTTCTATGAGGCCGAGCACCGCGCGCATGGCGTCGATCTCCGCCTGTCCGTCGCTGTGGAGGCGATCGAAGGCCGCGATAGCACCGTCAGCGGCGTGCGGCTTGCGGATGGCGAGGTGATCCCGGCCGATGCGGTGATCGTCGGCATCGGCATCATCGCCGAGGTCGAGCCGCTTATCGCCGCCGGTGCGCGCGGCTACGCCGGCGTGGAGGTCGATGATCGCTGTCGCACCACCCTGCCCGACATCTATGCGATCGGCGATTGTGCGGCCTATGCAAACGGCTTCGCCGGCAGCGCCACCATGCGCGTCGAATCCGTGCAGAACGCCGTCGATCAGGGCGCGCTGGTCGCCGCTGCGATCGCGGGCAAGGATCCGGGACCCTATGCCGCGACCCCGTGGTTCTGGTCCAACCAGTATGACCTGAAGCTTCAGACCGTCGGCCTGTCGGTGGGGTACGACACACTTGTTCTCAGGGGCGATCCGGCGACGCGCAGCTTCTCGACGATCTACGGTCGCGACGGGCGGGTCGTGGCACTCGACTGCGTCAACATGACCCGCGACTATATCCAGGGGCGCAAGCTGGTCGAAACGGGGGCGCCGTTCGTTGCTGAGCGGCTTGCCGATACTGCCGTGCCGTTGAAGGAATACATGACTCCCGCGGCAGTTGGTGAAGCGGACGCGGAACACACTCAGTAAGCGTCGGGCGCCTTTCCGCTGGAGGCGGTGGGGCGCCCGTACCTTGACATTTTCCGCCCGATACCGCATCTGCGAACACATCGAAGCGTCATGCAGCGTGATCGGACCTAATCGTCCAAGCTCCGCCTCGGTTGATTCTAACGGGCTTCCCTTTTCACGCGGGGTGTCAATCACCACCGCCCCTCGCGCGTCCCGTGGATTCGCGAGCCCGGCATATCTGAGAGTATATCTATGTCCTTTTCCGATCTCGGCCTTGCCGAGCCGCTTGTCCGCGCGCTCGAAGCCAAGGGCTACACCACCCCCACCCCGATCCAGGCGCAGTCGATCCCGATCCTGCTCGAAGGCGGCGACCTGCTCGGCATCGCGCAGACCGGCACCGGCAAGACCGCCGCGTTCGTGCTGCCGTCGATCCAGCGCCTGACCGAAAACCAGAAGCGCGTCCTGCCGACGCATTGCCGCATGCTGGTGCTCGCGCCGACGCGCGAACTCGCCAGCCAGATCGCCGACAGCGCGCGCGCCTATGGCCAGTTCAGCAAGATGTCGGTGACCACCGTGTTCGGCGGCACCAGCATCAACAAGAACCGCCAGGACCTGAGCCGCGGTGTCGACATTCTCGTCGCCACGCCGGGCCGGTTGATCGATCTGGTCGAGCAGGGCTTCTGCAACCTGTCGATGATCGAGATCCTGGTGCTCGACGAAGCTGACCAGATGATGGATCTGGGCTTCATCCACGCACTGAAGAAGATCGTGCGGATGATCCCGAAGAAGCGTCAGACTCTGTTCTTCTCGGCGACGATGCCGACCGCGATCCGTGAGCTCGCCAGCCAGTTCCTGCTCGACCCGAAGACGGTGTCGGTGAAGCCGGCTGCGACTACCGCCGAGCGCGTCGACCAGTATGTCACCTTCTGCAACCAGTCGGAGAAGCAGGCGCTGCTGACGATCACGCTGGCCGATCCTGCGATCGACCGCGCGCTCGTTTTCACGCGCACCAAGCATGGCGCCGACCGCGTCGTGAAGCTGCTCGCGGGCAACGGCATCGCGTCGAACGCGATCCACGGCAACAAGAGCCAGGGTCAGCGTGAGCGTGCGCTCGGCGAGTTCAAGCAGGGCAAGGTAAAGGTCCTGATCGCGACCGACATCGCCGCACGCGGCATCGACGTCTCGGGCGTTTCGCACGTCATCAACTTCGAGCTGCCGAACGTCGCCGAGCAGTATGTCCACCGCATCGGCCGCACCGCCCGTGCGGGCGCGAGCGGCATCGCGGTCGCGTTCTGCGCGGACGACGAGAAGGCCTATCTGCGCGACATCGAGCGGATCACCCGCCAGAAGGTCCAGGTCCGGTCGCTGCCTGAGGATTTCGTGAACCTGTCGAACCAGATCAAGGCGACGCGCGTCAAGACGATGGGTGCAGACCCCGAGGTTCGGATCGAGCGCCAGCGCCAGCCGGCACGGCCGCGCGCAACGCATTCGCCGAGCCCGACCGGCAGCACCGGTCGCAACTATGCGGGTGCGAGCCGTGGCGGTGGTCAGGGCGGCGGCGGTCGTGGTCGTCCGAGCGGCGGTCAGGGCGGTGGTCGCGGCGGCCAGGGTGGCGGTCGCGGCACGGGCTCCAGCTCGGCACGCTGAGGGAGACATTGATCGCCTCGCGGGTTTGCGTATCGTGAGCCCGCGAGGAGATTGATGATGGACGTTTCGACAACCCCGGTCGCCGAACGGGTGGCACGCGTGCTGGCCGGTCAACGACTCAGCGCCAATGCGGGCGGCAGCGAGGAATCGGCGGGCGCGCATGTCGATGCGGTCTGGGCAGAGTATCTGCCCGATGCGCTGGCGGTGCTGAAGACGTTGCGCGAGCCGGACCATGCGATGGCTGCGGCGGGCGATCCTGCGGTTTGGGAGGCGATGGTTTTGGCAGGGATTGCCGGGGCCAAGCCAAAGACAGTGGTTCTCTAAATCCCTCTCCCTTTGGGAGAGGGAGGGAGCGGCGTAGCCGCGGAAGGGTGAGGGCGATACGCGCGTCACCCTCACCCTTCCCACCGGCTGCGCCGGCGGGCCCCTTCCCTCTCCCAAAGGGAGAGGGAGATATCTCACAAGACGTAGCGGCTGAGGTCGGTGTTGCGGGCGATTTCCTTCAGCTGGCTGTCGACATAGGCGGCGTCGATGGTGACGCTGGAGCCGTTTCGGTCCTCGGCGTGGAAGCTGACGTCTTCGAGCAGTTTCTCCATCACCGTCTGCAGTCGGCGGGCGCCGATATTCTCGATCTCCGCATTCACTTCCGCCGCGATGCGCGCGATCGCGGCGATACCGTCTTCGGTGAAGACGATGTCGACGCCTTCGGTGGCGATCAGCGCCTTGTACTGCAGCGGCAGCGACGCTTTCGTGTCCGACAGGATCGCGACGAAATCGCTTTCGGTCAGCCCCTTCAGCTCGACGCGGATCGGCAGGCGGCCCTGCAACTCGGGGAGCAGGTCCGACGGCTTGGCGACGTGGAACGCGCCGCTGGCGATGAAGAGGATGTGGTCGGTCTTCATCGGCCCGTATTTGGTCGCGACCGTGGTGCCCTCGATCAGCGGAAGCAGATCGCGCTGGACGCCTTCGCGGCTGATCGAACCGCCGCGGCCGTCCGACACCGCGATCTTGTCGATCTCGTCGAGGAAGACGATGCCGTTGGCTTCGGCATCGGCGAGTGCGACGCGGCTGACCTCGTCCTGGTCTAAGCGCTTGTCGGCCTCTTCCTCGACCAGCTTGTCCCACGCCGCGGTGACGGTCAGTTTCCGGCGCTTCAGTTGCTGGCCGCCGCCGAACGACTTCATCATCTCGCCGAGGTTGATCATCTGCGGCGCGCCGCCGGGAATCTCGAACGGCGTGGTCGGGGCCTGTTCGACCTCGATCTCGATCTCGGCGGTGTTGAGATGGCCGTCGAGGAAGCGCTGCTTGAAGCTTTCGCGGGTCGCCAGGCTGGAGTCCTTGCCGACCAGTGCGTCGAGCAGGCGCGCCATCGCCGCCTCCTCGGCCTTGTCCTTCACGGCGATGCGGCGGCGTTCCTTTTCGAGGCGGATCGCCTCTTCGACCAAATCTCGCGCGATCTGTTCGACGTCGCGGCCGACGTAACCCACCTCGGTGAACTTGGTCGCCTCGACCTTCACGAACGGGGCGTCGGCGAGCTTGGCCAGGCGACGGCTGATCTCGGTCTTGCCGCAACCGGTGGGTCCGATCATCAAAATGTTCTTCGGCGTCACCTCGTCGCGGAGGTCCTCGTCGAGCTGCTGGCGGCGCCAGCGGTTGCGCATCGCGACGGCGACCGCCCGCTTGGCGGCGGACTGGCCGATGATGTGGGCGTCGAGGGCGGCGACGATCGCCTTTGGGGTGAGTTGGTCGTTCATTTTTCTACTCTGTCCCCCTCCCGCAAGCGGGAGGGGCTAGGGGTGGGCTCGCGCTTTCAACGAATGGTGCGCCGGAGGTGAGCGGGAGCCCACCCCCTGCCCCCTCCCGCTTGCGGGAGGGGGAAGAAGGATCAGCTGGCCGCCGAGTCGATCGTTTCGATCGTCAGGCGGTCGTTGGTGTAGACGCAGAGCTCGGCGGCGATCGCCATCGCCTTGCGGCAGATCGTCTCGGCATCGGCTTCGTAGTCGACCAGCGCGCGAGCGGCAGCGAGCGCGTAGTTGCCGCCGGAGCCGATCGCGGCGACACCGGCTTCGGGTTCGAGCACGTCGCCATTGCCGGTCAGGATCAGCGTCACGTCCTTGTCGGCGACGATCATCATCGCTTCCAGGTTGCGGAGGAACTTGTCGGTCCGCCAGTCTTTCGCGAGCTCGACGGCGGCGCGGAGCAGCTGGCCCTGATGCGCTTCGAGCTTGCGTTCGAGGCGCTCGAACAGCGTGAAGGCGTCGGCGGTCGCCCCGGCGAACCCGCCGATCACGCTGCCGTCCCCGAGGCGGCGGACTTTGCGTGCATTGGGCTTCATGACGGTCTGGCCCATCGAGACCTGGCCGTCGCCGATCACCACGACCTTGCCGTTGCGCCTGACCGAGAGGATCGTCGTGCCGTGCCATACCGGCGTTTTGTTTTCGCTCATGGGGGCGATGTAGGGTGTGGGACGGTTCGTACAACATGCCGTCATCCCGGGCTTGTCCCGGGATCCAGAGCCGCGAACGGTGGCGCCTGTAACCCTGGATCCCGGGACGAGCCCGGGATGACGGAGTGGCGGGCATCACTCCACCCCCTTCGCCTTCGCCCAGGTCCGGGCGGCGGTGTAGCCGAGATAGCCGGTGCCGAAGAGCGCGTAGAGCGATTCGGGGATGCCGTTCAGATAGGCGCTCATGCCGTGCACCATCGCCGCCGCCATCGCCGGCCGGATCGCGGCAAGCACGCCCATCGGGATCGACCAGAGCAGCAACAGGTACATGACGTAGAGAAAGGCGGGCCGCGCGCGGGCGGTCCAGAGATCGGGGGGCACGGGATCGGTCATCATTGCCTCCAGGGAGTTGAACGGATCTGAATGTTGAGGATGTTGAGACGATAGCGCGTTTTTGCGCGGGCTCAGCGGATCAGCCGATCCGGTTGGCGAGCCAGCCGTAGAGGAACGCCTCGTTGGCAGGCCGGCGTTCGGCGAGCGCGACGTAGCGTTCGCCCTGCAAGGCCTCGATCGCCTTCAGCAGCACGCCCTCCGCCGCCTTGCCGCGGCGCGCGAGGAACGCGTCGAGCGCCGCCAGCAGCCGCGGACCGACGACGCCGTCGAGCGCGATGTCGGGATAGTCGGTGGCGCCGCGGTTGAGCGCGTTGAGCGCGCGCTGCAGGAACGCGGTGGCGACCGCCGGCCCCATGTTGATACCGGTATCGAACAGTTCGGCGGCGATTTTCGGCGCACGCGGCGCGACGGTGTCGAAGCCGGGACGCAGCCAGTAGAGCCGGCGATAGATCACCGCGGCGGTGGCGCGCGGCAGGCTGCGCATCGGCCCGGCATAGCCGTTGGCGCGCGCGACCGCCTGCGTCACGCCCCAGCAGGTCGCGCCGCCGCGGTCCGCCGGATGGTCGACGAAGCCGCCCTCGCGGTCGATCACCGCATCGATCAGGTCGTCGATAGCCATCGTTCTGCTCCCCTCGCCCGCTGGAACAGTGAGCGAACCATATCGGTTCGCTGTAGGACAGCGTTTTCTCATCCGCTTGCGTGCGCGGACGTCCATGGCTAGCCCGCGGCGATGCGTATCCTTCTTGCCGTATCGCTGGTGGCGCTTGCGTCTGCTGTTCCCGCTAGCCCCCCCGCGGCCCCCCTGCCCGGCTTCAAGCCCGGCATCGTGCGGGTGAAGATCGTGACGTCGGACGGGCCGATGATGCTGGCGATCGACACCAAGCGCGCGCCGAAGACCGCGGCGAATTTCCTCGCCTATGTCGATGACGGGCGGTTCGACGGGACCAGCTTCTACCGCGCCGCGCGGGGCAAGAAGGACCCGAAGACGGGGTTCATCCAGGGCGGGATCCAGACCGATGCACGGCGCATCCTGCCGCCCTTCCCGCTCGAGACGACGACGATGACGGGCATCCGCCACCTCGACGCGACCGTATCGATGGCGCGGGCAGCGAACCCCGATTCGGCGGGCGGCAATTTCGTCATCACGATCGGCCCCGCGCCGCAGATGGACGCGCGCCCGGGCTTTGCCGGCTATGCGGCGTTCGGCCACCTGGTGGCGGGCCGCGAGACGGTACAGCGCATCCTGGCCGAGCCGAGCGGCGGCGGGCTGGACGCGTTCAAGGGGCAGATGATCCTGCGCAAGGTGAAGCTGATCAGCGCACGGCGGCTGGACGGCGTGGCTAAGCCGACCGGTGGGCCGAAGGTCTGGTTGTTGATGCCGGACTGACTTCCTCGCCGCTTCCTCGAAGGCGGGAACACAGTCTGGATCCTCGCCTTCGCGGGAAACAAGATTTACAGGTCAGAGAAGCACAATCGCCCAAGCCGATGCCATCGCGTAGCCGATCTTCGGGCCGTTGGTTCCGTTCGCTGACGGTGCATAAACGACGGTGATCGCGTCGCGTTGACCGGGCCTGTGCCGGCCCGATTGCCACCGCCGAGCCCGCGGGCTTGAAGAGCTTTACTCCGCACCGACCGTCTGCGGACCAAGCATAACCTCCGCCCGAAGTCGCGCGGCGCCGCAAATATCTTTCTGCAGAGGAACTGGGGTGCCCTCGTCATGGCGGCGTCATCGTAGCGTCACTTATGGGGGTATGCACATGGCTTGCGAGTTCAAGCGGATACAGGTTCGCGGATATGCCAAGCGGGCCGAATTGGGGGTCTTCAAAAACGCAAAGGTTGAAAGACCACGCCGTCGAACGACCGGCAGCAAATCAACGCGATTCAGGATCGTGCCTTCACTGATCTGCGCCGCGAGTTGCTACGGCGTCAGTCCGGCTATGGCGCAATCTTCGACCTGGGGAACCGCGGGCACCGTCGCGACCGGAGCATTGGTAGGCGCTGCGCTTGGTCTGCCGGCACTGCACAACGATCGCATGGGGGATATCCAGGCCGCCGGCAGCATGGGCGTCGCATTCGTCTTGACCCAGGGGCTCAAGCAGACATTCCCCGATCGGCGCCCCGACGGCAGCGATGCCAAGAGCTTTCCCTCGGGCCATGCTTCACTCGCATTCGCAGCCGCCGCGACGCTGCAGAACCGCAATGGCTGGCAGGTCGGCATCCCGGCGCAGCTGGTCGCCGCGTTCGTCGCGGTTTCGCGCGTCAAAGCTAAAAAGCACGCATGGGACGACGTGGCGGTTGGCGCGGCGATCGGCGAAGTGTGCGGCTTCGCGATCACATCGAAGCCCGACGCTTCCGTTCGAGTGATGCCGTGGGGCAGTACCAAAGGCGGCGGGGTCGGCATGGCGATGCGGTTCTGAGGCAGGCAGCATCGGGCGCGCTTACCCGCCATCAACACCGTCGATATTCGCCGCTCAAGCTGCATGCCGTTATCCAACGCATTCAGAGATGCGCGTCCCTTCAACATGTCGCTTTTCGGGGCACAGGACGTCGCTGTCCCGATCAAGCTTGCGGGCTCGCATCTGAAACGGACACACGAAAACGGGCAGCTTTCGCTGCCCGTATAACGCACTGCAATGGTGCGGTTTTCTGGTCGGGGCGACAGGATTCGAACCTGCGACCCCCACACCCCCAGTGTGATGCGCTACCAGGCTGCGCTACGCCCCGACCGAGCGGCGCGCCCTACGCGGGGTTCGGGGCGGATGCAAGCGGCGTTTGTCCGGTAGCGGGTCGAAGCGCCGCCCGCGACCACCCCTCCGGTTGCGCGCGGCCCCGTGCGGTGATAGCGGGCGGCCCATGCGAGTGGGGCTATCGACGCCCCGCCTCGACCGCCCTTCAGATACGGAACGCCATGTTCATTGCACCAGCTTACGCCCAGGCCGTCGACGGCGCCACCGCAGCCGGGGGCGGGATCGCATCGTTCCTGAGCCTCGCGCCGCTGTTCCTCGTCTTCGTCGTGTTTTATTTCCTGATGATCCGCCCGCAGCAAAAGCGCATGAAGGCGCTGCAGGCGTCGGTCGCCGCGGTGAAGAAGAACGACAGCGTCGTGACCGCCGGCGGCATCGTCGGTAGGGTGACCAAGGTCGAGGATAATTTCGTCGAGGTCGAGATCGCGCCGAACACGCGCGTCCGCGTCGTCAAGTCGACGCTGAGCGACATCACGAGTCCCAACACGAAGCCGGCCAACGACTGATGCTGGATTTTCCGCGCTGGAAGGTCGCGTCGATCATCGGCCTGCTGGCCGTGCTCTGCGCGCTGGCGATCCCGAGCTTCTTCCCCGAGAGCACCACGAACCGCTGGGGTGCGATCCCGCATCCGCGGATCAACCTGGGGCTCGATTTGGCGGGCGGCAGCTACCTGCTGCTCGAGGCGGACACCGCCGACCTCGCCAATTCGCGCCTGGAAGTGATGCGCGACAGCGTCGCCGGCACGATGCGCAACGGGACGCCGCGGATCGACATCGGCGACATCTCGTCGCGGAACGGTCAGCTGTCGTTCCTGCTGCGTGATCCGAGCCAGGTCGATGCGGCGCGCGAGCGGCTGCTGGCGATCACCGGCGGCGGCGCCGGGATGAGCGGCCAGCGCGAATGGGATATCGCGGTCGTCGACACCAGCCGGTTCGTGCTGAAGCCGACCGAGGCGGGCCTGGCCCAGGCGATCGACACCGCGATGAAGGACGCGACTGAAGTCGTGCGCCGCCGTATCGACGAACTCGGCACCAAGGAGCCGACGATCGTCCGCCAGGGCGCGACGCGAATCGTCGTACAGGTCCCGGGGCTGCAGAACCCGCAGGCGCTGAAGGACCTGCTCGGCAAGACCGCCAAGCTGGAATTCAAGCTGGTCGACCAGACCGCGAACGCCGCCGACCTGGCCAAGGGCATCGCGCCGATCGGTAGCCAGGTGCTGCCGTACGTCGACAACCCCGCGCAGCCGTTCATCGCGGTCAAGCGCTCGGTGATCATCTCCGGCGACCAGCTGGCCGATGCGCGCCAGGAGTTCGACCAGCAGACCAACGCGCCGAACGTCGCGATCACCTTCGACAGCGTCGGCGGCCGTCGCTTCGCCAAGGTGACGACCGAGAATACCCACAAGCCGTTCGCGATCATCCTCGACAACAAGGTGATCTCGGCGCCGAACATCAACGAGCCGATCCTCGGCGGGCGCGCGTCGATCTCGGGCAACTACACCGTCCAGTCGGCGAACCAGCTGGCGATCGCGCTGCGATCGGGCAAGCTGCCGGTCGCGCTGAAGGTGATCGCCGAGAGCACCGTCAGCCCCGACCTCGGCAAGGATTCGATCCGCGCCGGCGTGCTGGCGAGCGTGATCGCCGCGGTGGCGGTGATCGTGTTCATGCTGGTGACGTATGGCCGGTTCGGATTTTATGCGAATCTGGCGGTGGTCATCAACATCCTGGTGATCGTCGCGGTGATGGCGATGCTGAACGCGACGCTGACGCTGCCGGGGATCGCCGGCTTCGTGCTGACGATCGGTACCGCGGTGGACGCCAACGTGCTGATCAACGAGCGTATTCGCGAGGAACGTCGGCGTGGGCGCAGCGTGATCCAGTCGGTCGAGCTCGGCTACAAGGAGGCGAGCCGGACGATCTTCGAGGCGAACGTGACGCACGCGATCACCGGCGTGATCATGCTGCTGCTCGGCTCGGGCCCGGTGAAGGGCTTTGCGGTCGTGCTGCTGATCGGCATCTGCACCAGCGTGTTCACCGCGGTGACGTTCACGCGCATGATGGTCGCGTTGTGGCTGCGCAAGGCGCGCCCGACGACGATCAACATATGATTACGGGATACTTGCCATGCGTTTGCTGAAACTCGTACCCGACAACACGAACCTGAAGTTCGTATCGCTGCGCAAATGGGCGTTCGGGCTGACGCTGGCGCTGTCGCTGATCGCGGTCGGGCTGGTGGCGACGCGCGGGCTCAACATGGGCGTCGATTTCGTCGGCGGCGTGCTGATCGAGGAGAAGTTCGCGATTCCACCGTCGATCGACCAGGTCCGCACCGAGGTCGACCGGCTGGGTGTCGGCGAGGCGTCGATCCAGTCGTTCAGCGATCCCAAGACGCTGTCGATCCGCCTCCCGATTCCCGACAGTGCGGATGAAGGCGCGACCAACCGGCTGGTGAAGAAGGTGTCGGACGACCTGGCGGTGAAGTTCCCCGGGGCGACCTTCTCGAAATACGACACGATCTCGGGCAAGGTCTCGGACGAGCTGATCAGCAAGGGACTGCTCGCGGTCGGGCTCGCGATCCTCGGCATCGCGCTGTTCGCGGTGGTACGGTTCGAGTGGCAGTTCGGCGTGTCGACGGTCGTCGCGATCGTCCACGATCTGTTGATGACGCTCGGCTTCTTCGCGCTGACGCAGTTCGAGTTCGACCTCAACATCGTCGCGGCGGTGCTGACGATCATCTCCTACTCGATCAACGACAAGATCGTGATCGACGACCGCATCCGCGAGAACATGCGCCGGTACCGCAAGATGGACATGCGCGAGATCATCGACCTGTCGGTGAACGAGACGCTGCCGCGCACCGTGATGACGTCGGTGACGATCCTGCTCGCGCTGGGTGCGATGCTGATCCTCGGTGGCCATGTGCTGCGCGGGTTCACCGCGGCGATGATCCTGGGCATCGTCGTCGGGACCTACTCGTCGATCTACGTGTCGTCGTCGCTGCTGATCACGCTGGGGCTGCGTGCCGATCCGGCTCCGGGAAAGAAGAACGCCGCCGATGGTGCCGAGCGGGTGGGCCCGAGGGTGACACGCGAGTGAGGATGGACCGCGAGAAGACCGACGGGCCGATCATCTCGGCGTTCGGAACGCACGGTTTCAAGGTCGACGACGGCTATTACGCGGCGCTGCTGATCACGCCGGAACGCGCGGACGGGTGGAGCCCGCCGGCGTTCGAGATGCTCGGCGAAGCGGACGTGGCGCCGTTGTTCGTGTTGTCGCCGATTCCTGAATTCCTGTTGCTCGGGACCGGCGCGACGCTGCGGCATCCGCCACTTGCCTTCCGCAAGGCTATGGAGGCGCGCGGCCTGGGGATCGAGGCGATGGACAGCCGCGCCGCGGCACGCGCGTGGAGCGTGCTACGCGGTGAGGGTCGCTGGATCGCGGGGGCGCTGTACCCGTTCGCCGACTAGACCCGACAGATGCGCGTAGAGCGCGGCGGTGTTGGCCTCCCAGGTGAAGCGCGCCGCGGTCGCGCGGGTGGCGGCCTGTGACGGCGGGTTCGCCAGCAGGTCGCTGATCGCCGCGGCGAACGCGAGGCGGGTACGGATCGTCACGCGGCCGGCATCGGGACTGGTGACGACCTCGTTCGCGCCACCGGCGTTGGTGACGACGATCGGCGTCCCGCAGGCGAGCGATTCGACCCAGGCGTTGGCGAGCCCCTCCGACGACGACGCCAGCGCCATGATATCGGCGGCGGCGATCAGTTCGGGAATTTCCGCATGCGGGACGGCGCCGAGCAGGCGGATGCGGTCCGCAGCGCCGCTGCGCGCGACCAGCGCCTCCAGCCGCGCGCGATCGGGCCCAGCGCCGGCGACCAGCAGCGAGACGCCGGGCAGCGCCGCGACCGCCTCGATCACCACGTCATGGCCTTTGCGCGGGATCAGCGCGCCTAGCGACAGAACGAGTGGACCGTGGATGCCGCGCAAGGTTTTCGCACGGTCGCGGTCGACGGGGACGAAGCGGTCCTGGTCGACGCCGGTCATATGCACGGCGATTCGATCCGCGGGCAGGCCAAGCGCGATCATGTCGTCCTTCATCGCGTCGCTGACTGCGAGCAGGCCGGCGGCCCCCTGCCCCGCCACGCGGATCTGCGCGGCGGTGGCGGCGCCGCGGCCCCAGTGATGGATGTCCGCGCCGCGCGCCTTGATCGATACGGGGACGCCGTAGCGCCGCCCGAGCGCGACCGCGGCGGGACCGTCGGGGAAGAAGAACGAGGCGTCGATCACGTCGAAGGGGAAATTTTCACGGATCGCGTCGAGCGTTGCGGTCAGCGTGCCTTCGAGTTCGCGGGCGTGGTGGCGGCCGCCGGTCAGCGGCCAGGCGGTGAAGCGCGGGCGGTGGACGGTGATGCCCTTCCAAGTCTCGCGCTGCGGAAGCGTCGTCTGTGCGCTGCGGCCGGGCAGATAGCGGAGCGGACCGGGGAGCAGTCCGAGCGGCGCCACCGCGATGAGTTCGACGTCCGGATGCGCGGCGAGACCCAGCGTCTGGCGCTCGACGAACACGCCGAAATTGCGCCGGGTCGCGTCGGGGAACAGCGTGGATAGGGTCAGGACGCGGAGCATTGCGCACCGGGTCTAGGGGGGAAAGGTTAAGCGGGGGTGGTTTTTCGGCCCGTCCGTCACCCCAGCGAAGGCTGGGGTCTCCTGCGGCAAGGGCCCGGTCTGCAACGGGAGCCCCCAGCCTTCGCTGGGGTGACGGGTGGGAAGCTACGGCAGGATTGCGCCGCGGTCGGCACAGGGGGCTGCCCGACAACTATGGCGCGCGGCATCCAATTGGACCGTCACCCCAGCGGAGGCTGGGGTCTCGTGTGGCAGGGGGCCGGTCTGCAACGGGAGACCCCAGCCTTCGCTGGAGTGACGAGAGCGGGGGGGTGACGTACGAGGCCGAGACGCCACGATCGTCACCCAGAAACTCAGATTCGCGTCGTCCCCGAATAGGCGAACAGCACGTCCGCATCCGCACTCGTCGCGATCGATTCGCTACCCGTCACGGTGACGCACTCGCCCGCCTTGAACGCGACGTCGGCGACCGAGCCGGAGCCGGTTATCGGAATTATCCAGCCGGTGCGGCCTTCGGGGATGTTGACGACGTGGTCGCCGCCCTTCCAGCGTTCGAGCACGAACTTCGGCCCCTCGACCATGATCGTGCGGCCGGTCTCGATCTCGACCGGCGGGGCGATCGGGACGTAGGGGGTGGGATCGGCGACGTCGATGCCGTCTTTCAGGTGCAGTTCGCGGTCGCTGCCGTAATCATAGAGGCGGTAGGTGGTCTCGGAATTCTGCTGCACCTCGATCACCGTCAGCCCGCCGCCGATCGCGTGGATCGTGTCGGACGCGCAGTACATGAAGTCGCCGGGCTTGACCGGTTTCCAGTCCAGCTTGTCCTCGATCGTACCGTCGATCGCCGACGCGCGGAGGTCGTCCTTCGACATCGGTGCCTTGGTGCCGACCGCGATCGTCGAGGTCGGTTCGGCGGCGAGGATCGTCCAGCATTCGTCCTTGCCGCGCGGCAGGCCGCGGGCGTGCGCCTGATCGTCGTCGGGATGGACCTGCACCGACAGCTTCTCGCTGGTGAACAGATATTTGATCAGCAGGTCGGGCGTGGTGTCGCCGGGTTCCTGGAACCATACTTCGCCGATCGGCGGCGAACCCGGCGCGGGATCGTCGAAACCGGGCCAGAGCGTGGACCGACCCCATGGCTTTTCGACGCGGTGCGTGTGGAGCAGGGTCGCGGGCATGGAAGTCCTTTCGGGGTCGTGACGTTTCGCGGTGAACGCATGACAGATGCCGCGTGATCCCCCTCCTGTGAACCCCGCCTGTGAAGCCCCGCCGAAAGGGCCCGCGAAAGGGATTGTTCGTGCGTGGCCGGTTACGCTATGGAACGCTTCGATGCGTATCCCCCAGTCACGTGCCCTCGTCGTCACGCTCCTCGCCGCGCTCGCGCTCCCCGTCGCCGGTTGTGCGACCTCGCGCACCAAGGGCGACCTGCCCTATATCGCGCGCGACGTCGGCACGCTGTATTCGGTCGCCAAGAAGCGGCTCGACCAGGGGCGCTACAAGGAGGCGGCGCAGCTGTTCGACGAGGTCGAGCGCCAGCATCCCTATTCGATCTGGGCACGCCGCGCGCAGGTGATGAGCGCGTTCAGCTATTATCTGGGCAAGGATTACACCGCGTCGATCGCCTCGGCACAGCGCTTCCTGGCGGTGCACCCCGGCAACCGCGATGCGCCCTATGCCTATTACCTGATCGCGCTCGGCTATTACGAGCAGATCACGGACGTGACGCGCGACCAGAAGATCACGCGCCAGGCGCTCGATTCGCTCGGCGAGCTGATGCGGCGCTATCCGAACACGCGCTACGCGTCGGACGCGCGGTTGAAGATCGATCTGGTCAACGACCATCTCGCCGGCAAGGAGATGGAGATCGGCCGGTTCTATGAAACGCGGCGGCAGTGGCTGGCGGCATCGGGCCGCTATCGCACGGTGATCGACCAGTATCAGCAGACCACGCACACGCCCGAGGCATTGATGCGGCTGACCGAGGCGTATCTGGCGCTCGGCGTGCCGGTCGAGGCCGAGAAATCGGCGGCGGTGCTGGGTCGCAACTATCCGGGTACCGACTGGTACCAGCACGCGTACGACCTGCTGAAGAAGCACCCGGTCGTCGCCGTCGCGCCGCTGAAGCCGGGCGAGCCGATCGTGCCGCCGGGTACCAAGGGTACGCCGTCGGTGTCGGTCGAACTCGACGAGCCGACCTCGACCCCGACGGGGCCGACGCCGCGGGCGAACCCGGTCGGATCGGGCGGGCAGCCTTCGAACACGGGTCCGGGGATCTGATTTCAGATGCCGTCGCGACGGATGGGTCCGGCGTGACGGCAGAACGCCGGTCGGAACATAGGGGGATCACTTCCCCCGCTCGTTCGTCTAAAGCGTCGATACGATGCTGACCGACCTTTCCATTCGCGACGTGGTGCTGATCGAGGCGCTGGACCTGGGGTTCGGCGAAGGGCTCGGCGTGCTGACCGGCGAGACCGGTGCGGGCAAGTCGATCCTGCTCGATGCGCTCGGGCTGGCGCTGGGCGGGCGCGGCGATTCGGGGCTGGTGCGGCACGGCGCGACGCAGGCGGTGGTGACCGCGACGTTCGAGCCCCCCGCCGCGGGTACGCCACTGACCGCGCTGCTCGACGAGAACGCGCTGGAGATCGAGCCCGGCGAACCGCTGATCATCCGTCGCGTCGTCAAGGCCGATGGCGGCAGCCGCGGGTTCGTCAACGACCAGCCGGCATCGGCCGGGCTGCTGCGCGAGATGGCGCCGCATCTGGTCGAGATCCACGGCCAGCATGACGAACGCGGGCTTCTCAATCCGCGCGGCCACCGTGCGCTACTCGACATCTTCGGGCGGAACGAACCGGCGGCGGTCGCGCGTGCATGGGGCGTGTTGCGCGCGGCGGAGGGCGAACTGGCAACGGCACGGGCGGAGATCGAGGCAGCGGCGCGGGATCGCGAGTGGCTGGAGCATACCGTCGGCGAACTGACAGCGCTGGCGCCGCAGCCGGGTGAGGAAGAGACGCTGGCGGAGACGCGGCGGTCGATGCAGCGCGCGGAGAAGATCGCCGACGAACTGGCGGCGATCGACGAGTATCTCGAGGGTTCTGACGGCGGGCTGGCCAAGCTGCGGCAGGCGGCGCGGGTGCTGGAACGGATCGCGGGGGATCATGCCGCGCTGGGCGAGGCGCTGGCGGCGGTCGATCGCGCGGTGATCGAGGGTGCGTTGGCCGAGGATCACCTGCGCGATGCGCGGGCCGAACTCGCCTATGATCCGCGGGCGCTGGAGGATGACGAGGCGCGGCTGTTCGAGTTGCGGGCGATGGCGCGGAAACACCGTGTGCAGCCGGACGATCTGGCAGCGCTGGCGGACGAGATGCGCGGCAAGCTGGAACGGCTCGATGCGGGCGAAGGCGGCGTGCTGGTGCTGGAGGCCGCGGTGAAGGCGGCGCAGACGGATTATGACGCGGCGGCGGCGGCGCTGACCGCGCGGCGGCTGGCGGCGGCGGCGCGGCTGGACGTGGCCGTGGCGGGCGAGCTGGCGCCGCTGAAGCTGGATGCCGCGCGGTTCCGCACCGTGGTGGTGGAGAGCGACGACTGGTCGGCGGCGGGCAAGGACCGTGTCGAGTTCGAGATCTCGACCAACCCCGGTGCGCCGTTCGCGGCGCTGACCAAGATCGCCTCGGGGGGCGAATTGTCGCGCTTCATCCTGGCGCTGAAGGTCGCGCTGGCCGAGGAAGGCGGCGCGTCGACGATGGTGTTCGACGAGATCGACCGCGGCGTCGGCGGCGCGGTGGCGAGCGCGATCGGCGAACGGCTGGCGCGGCTGGCGTTGTCGACCCAGCTGCTAGTGGTGACGCACAGCCCTCAGGTCGCCGCGCGGGGGGCGAAGCACCTGCTGATCGCGAAGAGCAGCGACGGGACCGTCACGCGGACGGGGGTGCGGGCGCTGAGCGAGGCGGAGCGGCGCGAAGAGATTGCGCGGATGCTGTCGGGCGCGACGATTACCGATGAGGCGCGGGCGCAGGCGGAGCGGTTGCTGGAGACGGCTTGAGTAGCTGACCTGTCCTCACCCTTCCCACCCGGCAAGAGCCGGGCGGGCCCCTTCCCTCTCCCAATTGGGAGAGGGAGAGACGCCGGAGGCGGCGATGGGTGAGGACAGGGTTCGCTAAGCCGCTCAGTCCCGGTACCCCGGGTTCACCCGATCGAGCTTCCGTAGCAACGCCGGCCACGCCAGCCCTTCCGCCAGCATACGGATACCAGGCCCGCTCGACTGGCTTTCGACCTTCTCGGCGACGCCCTGGTTGGGATTGTTGAGCCCTGCCCGCCCGGCGCTGAGCATCAGCACCTGCGCCTCGCAGGCGCGTTCGAGGAAATACATGCGGAGGAACGCCTGCGGCACCGATTCGCCGACGGTCAGCGTCCCGTGGTTGCGCAGGATCATGGTGTTCTTGGTGCCCAGGTCGGCGACGAGGCGCTCGCGTTCGTCGAGCTCGGTCGCGATCCCCTCGAAGTCGTGATACGCGACGTCGTGCCCGGCGATCATCGAGGTCTGGGTGTGCGGCAACAACCCCTCCGCCATCGCCGACACCGCCTGCCCATGCGGGGTGTGGAGGTGGAGCACAGCGACCGCGTCCTCGCGGCCGGCATGGACCGCCGAATGGATCACGAACCCGGCGCGATTGACCGGCGCCGGGGTGTCGGTGATCTTGTTGCCGTCGCTGTCGATCTTGATCAGCGACGACGCGGTGATCTCCTCGAACATGTGCGTGTAGGGATTGATCAGGAAATGGTGTTCCGGACCTGGAACCCGCGCGGAAATGTGCGTGAAGATCAGGTCGTCCCAGCCGTACATCGCGACAAGCCGGTAGGCCGCGGCGAGATCGACGCGCAGCGCCCATTCCTCCGGGGATACCTGCTCGCGGATCGTGGGAGCCGTCTTGAATGCGGTCGCCATCATGCCTCTCCTATGTTTTGCCGGAGTGTATCACGATGGCGACCGATTTGTGCAGAGTGTTCTCGGCTCAGATCGCGCCGGTGCCGCCATTGGCGCCGAACGCGCTGCCGGTGGTGAAGCTCGAGCCCGGATCGGCGAGCGTGACGTAGAGCGACGCGAGCTCTGCGGGCTGGCCGGCGCGGCCGAGCGGGGTGTCCTGGCCGAATTCGCCCATCTTGCCGGGCAACTGGCCGCCCGCGACCTGCAGCGGCGTCCAGACCGGGCCCGGCGCAACCATGTTGACGCGGATGCCCTTCTTGCCGAGCTGCTTCGCCAGCGCCTTGGTGAAGATCAGGATCGCCGCCTTGGTGGTCGCATAGTCGAGCAGTTCCTCGCCCGGATCGACCGAGTTGACCGAGCCGGTGTTGATGATCGCCGCGCCGGGCTTCATCAACGGGATCGCGGCCTGGCAGATGTGGAACATCGCATAGACGTTGGTCTTCATCGTGCGGTCGAACTGTTCGGGGGTGATCTCGGCGATCGACGCTTTCGACTGCTGGTAGGCCGCGTTGTTGACGACGATGTCGAGCCCGCCGAGTTCGCGGTTCGCTCGTGTGACGAGGTCGCGGCAGAATTTGGCGTCGGTCAGGTCGCCGGGGATCAGCACGACTTTCCGCCCCTCCGCGCGCAGCAGTTTCGCGACGTCCTGTGCGTCGGGCTCCTCGGTCGGGTAATAGTTGATCGCGACGTCGGCGCCCTCGCGCGCGAAGGCGATGACGGCGGCACGGCCGATGCCGGAATCGCCGCCGGTGACGAGCGCTTTCCGCCCCGCGAGCCGGCCCGAGCCTCGGTAGCTCGCTTCGCCGCAATCGGGCACCGGGCGCATGTCGCGCTGCAGGGCGGGCCATTTCTGACGCTGTTCGGGGAACGGCGTGCTGGTGTATTTGGTCTGAGGATCGGCGAGCGGCGCTGACCCTTGCGCGAAGGCCGGAGCCGCTGCGGCGGCCATGCCGGCGACGGCGGCGCCTTTGAAGAGGTCGCGACGGCTGGTGTCGGTCATGCTGTGTCTCCGGGGAAATCTTCCTTTCCGTTCAAAGCGTAAGTCGAAGGAAGGTTCACTGCTCTTGTCGCGAGCCGGGATCGGGCGCTAACCCGCGGGTATGACCGCGCTGCCCGAAACCGAACTGCCCGAAACTGAAGCAGAGGCCGCCGCCGAACTCGAGCGGCTGGCCGGCGCGATCGCCTATCACAATGCGCGCTATCATACCGACGACGCGCCCGAGATTTCCGACGCTGACTACGATGCGCTGGTCCGGCGGAATGCGGCGATCGAGGCCGCGTTCCCGGCACTGGTCCGCGCCGATTCGCCGAGCCGGTCGGTCGGCGCCGCACCCGCGGGCCACCTCGCCAAGGTCGCGCATGCCCGGCCGATGATGAGCCTCGACAATGCGTTCGCGGACGAGGAGGTTGAGGACTTCGTCGCGCGTGTGCGCCGGTTCCTCAAGCTCGGCGACGACGCGGTGGTCGCATTGACCGCGGAGCCCAAGATCGACGGGCTGTCCTGCTCACTACGCTACGAGGACGGGCGGCTGGTGCAGGCGCTCACGCGGGGCGACGGGCAGGTTGGCGAGGACGTGACCGCCAACGTCCGCACGATCGCCGATATCCCGCAAGTGCTGCTTGGCGATGGGCCCGCGGTGTTCGAGGTTCGCGGCGAGGTTTACATGGCGAAGGCGGACTTCGCGGCGCTGAACGCGCGGTTGCTGGCCGAAGCGGAAGCGACCGGCAAGGAGGCGCGACAGTTCGCCAACCCGCGCAATGCGGCCGCGGGATCGCTGCGCCAGAAGGACGCCGCGGTCACCGCGAGCCGGCCGCTCGGCTTCCTCGCGCATGGCTGGGGCGAAGCGAGCGCCATGCCCGCGGATACGCAGGAGGGCGTCGTCGCGGCGTTGCGCGGCTGGGGCTTCCCGATCGCCGACGCCTTCGTGCGGGTCGAAAGCACCGCGGACGCGCTCGCCGTCTATCGCGCGATCGAGGCGGCGCGCGCGGACCTGCCGTTCGACATCGATGGCGTGGTCTACAAGGTCGACCGGCTCGACTGGCAGCAGCGGTTGGGCCAAGTGGCGAAGGCGCCGCGCTGGGCGATCGCGCACAAATTCCCCGCGGAGCGCGCCCAGACGACGCTCAACGCGATCGACATCCAGGTCGGACGGACCGGCGCGATGACGCCGGTCGCGCGGCTCGAGCCGATCACCGTCGGCGGTGTCGTCGTCACCAACGCGACGCTGCACAATGCCGACGAGATCGAGCGGCTGGGCGTGGCCCCCGGCGACCGCGTTCTCGTCCAGCGCGCTGGCGACGTCATCCCGCAGATCGTCGAGAACCTAACCCCGGACGCGGCGCGCACGCCCTGGGTGTTTCCCCACGCCTGTCCAGAATGCGGATCGGCGGCCGAGCGCGAGGAAGGCGAAGTCGTCTATCGTTGCACGGGCGGACTGATCTGCCCCGCGCAGCGCGTGGAACGCCTGATCCATTTCGCCTCGCGCCACGCGTTCGACATCGGCGGGCTCGGCCAGACGCTGATCGAAGCGTTCTACCACGACGGGCTGATCGCATCCCCCGCCGACATCTTCCGCCTGACCGAAGAGCAGCTCGCCGCGCGCAAGAAGGACGGGCGCGTCTGGGCGGCCAAGGTCATCGCGGCGATCGCAGCCAAGCGGACGATCCCGCTCGACCGGTTCCTGTTCTCGCTCGGCATCCGCCACGTCGGCGAGATTACCGCGCGCGACCTCGCCCGACGCTATGTCTCGGCCGAGGCGCTGGGTGCGATGTTGCACCGCGCGGTAGTCCTGCGGGCACAAGTCGTGCCGGCGATCGGCGAAACCGAGCGCAAGTTCGTGCTGCGCCGAGACAAGACCCTCGTCGCTGCGATCGACACGGCCGGTATCGGCCCCGAAGTGGCGGGCGCGCTGATCGGGTTCTGCGCCGAACCGCACAACCGCAGCGTCGTGTTCGACCTGCTGCGCGAGGTGAAGCCGGAAGATGTGGTCCATGAAACGCGCGCGTCGGAGGTCAGCGGCTGGACATTGGTCTTCACCGGCAGCCTGGAGACGCTGAGCCGCGACGAGGCGAAGGCGCAGGCCGAGTCGCTGGGTGCGCGGGTGGCGGCATCGGTATCGGCGAAGACGAACATGGTGATCGCCGGGCCCGGCGCTGGATCGAAGCTGAAGAAGGCCGCGGACCTCGGGATTCGCGTGATCGACGAGGCGGCGTGGGCCGGGATCGTCGCGGCGTCGGCCTGACGTCGAGAGCACCGCCGCCATAAACGTCGGACATACCGAGCAAAACCCGCCGGATAGAGGCGTGGTTTTTTTGCAACGCACCATCGCCAACTTCGTTCCCGGGCGTTTGCGACTCGCATATGTAACAGCGCTGAAATATTCCCGGCGCAGGGGCGCGGTTGACGGCATGGGACGCCGACATCGAGCGAACGCTCAAAGGGGACTATTTCAATGCGTAACAACCTTTTCCTAGGTGCAGCAATCGTTGCGCTCGTCGCGCCGATGGCCGCGTCGGCTCAGGAGACGACCTCGTCGATCCGCGGCACGGTGCAGTCGGCCGGTGCTCCGGTCGCTGGTGCGACCGTCGAAGTGACGAGCGCCGCCACGGGCTCGCGTTCGACCGCGACGACCAACGAAACGGGTACGTTCAACGTCAACGGCCTGCGCGCCGGCGGCCCCTACACCGTCTCGGTCAGCGCGCCAGGCTATGGCAGCACGCAGATCACCGACATCAACACGACCGTCGCACAGGCGTTCGACGTTCCCGTCGAGCTGGTTGCCGATGCGACCGGTAGCGCCGACGAGATCGTCGTCACCGCCGCCAGCCTGCCGAATGCGCGCTCGATCTCGCAGGGTCCGACGACCGTGCTGAACGCACGCCAGATCGCCAACATCGCCACCGTCAACCGCGACATCCGCGATCTCGAGCGCCGCGATCCGTTCGCCCGCCTCGACGACAGCCCCTCGGGCGGCCGTTCGGTCTCGTTCGCCGGCCAGAACGCACGTTACAACCGCTTCACCGTCGACGGCGTCTCGGTCAGCGACAATTTCGGCCTGAACAGCGATGGCCTCCCCAGCCGCCGTTCGCCGATCCCGCTCGACGCGATCGGCCAGTTCCAGGCACAGGTCGCACCGTACGACGTGCGCCAGGGCAACTTCCAGGGCGGCGCGATCAACATCGTGCTGAAGTCGGGCACCAACGACTTCCACGGCACCGGCTTCTATTCGCAGTCGCGTGACGAGTTCGTCGGCAAGCGGACCAAGGACCTGCGCGTCAGCGTCCCCAACTTCAAGACCGAGAACTACGGCGCCGAGTTGTCCGGCCCGATCATCAAGGACAAGCTGTTCTTCATGGTCGCCGGTGAGCGCCTGCGCGGCGGCCGTCCGATCGCGGAAGGCCCGACCAACAACAACGCCGGCACCGCAATTCCGGGCATCACCCAGGAGCAGGTCAACCAGATCACCGACATCGCGAAGTCGGTGTACAACTATGACACCGGCGGCGTGCTCCGCGACCTCGGCGACAAGGACGACCGCGTCGTCGCCAAGCTCGATGCGAACCTGTCCGATCGCCAGCGCCTGTCGCTGACCTACACCTATGCCAACGACGCCATCAACCTGCTGCAGAACACGTTCCCGACCGCGCCGACCGGCCTCGGCCTGGCGTCGAACGCGTATATCCAGGGCAACCGCCTGCACACCGGCGTCGCGCAGCTGAACTCCGACTGGTCCGACAATTTCTCGACCGAAGTCCGCGGGTTCTACAAGAACTACACGCGTATCCAGGACCCGCTGCTGGGTCGCGGCTTCGCGCAGTTCCGCGTTTGCACCAACCCGACGAGCACGGTGGCGGCACCGGGGGCCGCCGCCAACAGCGTCTCGCCGACGGGTTGCGAGAACAACGCCGGTATCGTTTCGTTCGGTCCGGACAGCTCGCGCCAGACCAACGAACTGCGGACGGAGACGTGGGGCGGCCTGGTTCAGGCACGCCTGACCATGAACGATCATGACGTCCGCGTGTTCGGCGAAGTGTCGAGCGTGTCGATCTTCAACTCGTTCCTGCAGAACAGCTCGGGCAGCTATTACTTCGACTCGATCGCAGACCTACAGAACCGCTTCGCGGGCTCGCTGGCATACGGCAATGCGATCGTCGCCAACAACGGCCTGGCCGCGCTCGACCCGAACGCCGCTGCGGCGCAGTTCGGCTACCAGAGCTACACGTTCGGCGTGATGGACTCGTGGAAGGTGACCCCGACGCTGAACCTCAGCTACGGTGCCCGCTACGACCTGTACGCGATGGACGACAACCCGGCGCTCAGCCCCGCGTTCGCGGGCCGCTATGCCAATGGCGCGATCGTCAACGGGCAGACCGTCCAGATCAACAACAACACCGCCAACATCTCCGGGTTCGGCCTGTTCCAGCCACGTGCCGGCTTCGACTGGAAGCCTGCGCAGCGGATCAGCATCCGTGGCGGCGGCGGCATCTTCGGCGGCGGCACCCCCGACGTCTATGTGTCGAACAGCTTCTCGAACACCGGCGTGCTGACCAACTCGTTCAGCGTAGCCCGTACGGTGACCGGGTTTAACGGCTTCCCGACCGGAACGCTTCCGGCAACCCAGGCTGCGACTGCCGCCGCGCTATTGACGGGCGTGACAGGCACGGCGGTACCCGCCGCTGCGAACTCGTTCCTGGTCGGCGGCTCGGTTCCGGCGAACTCGACGGTCAACGCGCTCGATCCGAACTTCAAGATCCCGTCGCAGTGGCGCGCCACGCTGACCGGCGAATACACGGCCAACCTCGGCCCGCTCGGCGACAACTGGGTGTTCGGTGCCGACCTGCTGTATTCGAAGGTCCGCGACCAGGTGTATTTCACCGACATCCGTTCGGTGCCAGTCGCCGGTTCGCTGACCCCGGACGGTCGTCAGCGCTACCAGAACCTGATCGACGGCGGCACGGCCAGCACCAACACCAGCACCGACATCCTGCTGACCAACACCGGCAAGGGCCGCGCCTATATCGGCGTCGCGCGTCTTGAAAAGGCATGGGACTCGGGGCTGAGCATCAACGCCAGCTTCACCTACCAGGACGTTAAGGATGCGGCGCCCGCCACCTCGTCGACCGCGGGTTCGAACTATTCGAACGGCGCGTTCGTCGATCCGAACAATGTCGCCTATGGCATCTCGAACGACCAGGTCCGCTACTTCTTCAAGTACGGCGTGAACTATGACCACGCGTTCTTCGGGGACTACAAGACCACGTTCGCGCTGTTCGGTGAATCGCGCGTCGGCCATCCGTTCAGCTACACGTTCCAGGATTTTGGCAACAATGGCAGCGGCCGTGCGTCGATATTCGGCACCACGGGCGTCAGCTCGGGCACCGGCATCGGCGGCAACCGCTACCTGCTGTACGTACCGACGCTGGACGACACGAAGGTTTCGTACAGCAGCGCGGCGGTACGCGATGCCGTCAACCAGTTCATCGATGCGACGAGCCTGAAGAAGTATCGTGGCCAGGTCGCGCCGCGTAACGCCTTCCACTCGAAGTGGTTCACGCGTCTCGATCTCCATCTCGCGCAGGAAATTCCGACCTTCGTTGGCGGATCGCGCGTGACGCTGTTCGCGGACATCGAGAACTTCACGAACTTCATCAACAAGAACTGGGGCCAGCAGCGCGAGTACGTGTTCCCGTACAACACCCCGCTGGTTCGGGCGCAGTGCCTCACCGGCGTGGTACCGACCGGCGTAACACCGGGCTCGGCCATTCCGGGCGGCGCGCCGGGCGCCACCTATGGCACCGTTGCTGCCAACACGGGCCAGGCGTGTGCGCAGTATCGCTACTCGCCGGTCGGCGGCAGCGCGAACTTCACGCCGCAGGTCGACCAGGTCTACGTCAACCAGTCGCTCTACTCGATCCGTCTGGGCGCGCGCTTCACCTTCTAAGCGAAGCGTTCACCCGATCGGGCTGAAGGGGCCGCCGTTCCATCCGGGACGGCGGCCCCTTCACGTCTGCTGAGCATCACGCGCGTTTTTGCACCCGCCCCGCCGCCCGTGTAAGAGCGCTGGCAACGATGGCCATGCTTCCCACTTCCGTATCCGGCGCGGCCGGTATGCCTGCGCGGCGCCTGCCGTTCACCGCGCGACCGTTCTTCGAGAACAAGAGCCGGGCGTTCTGGACGCTGCAGGCGGTCGGCTGGACCGGCTATCTGATGCTGCGCGGCGTATCGTCGGTGTCGAACGGGCTGACGCTCGACGTGATCATCCCGGTGATCATCGAATCGATCATCGGCTATTGCATCACGCTGCTGCTCTCGACGCTGTACGGCTATTACCGTCGTATCCCGCGCGTGATCGGGCTGTTCCTGACGGTCGCGACGCTGGCGGCGGCAACGTTCCTGTACGTCGTGCTCGACGCGTTCGCCTTCTCGTTCATCAAGACGAGCAACCCGGGCGTGACGATCACGCTGCTGCTGGGCTTCGTGTTCCTCAACTTCGTCACGCTGGCGGGCTGGTCGGCGCTGTATTTCGGGATCAACTTCTACCTGATCGTCGAGGAGCAGATCGACCAGATGCAGCATCTGGAATCGCAGGCGTCGTCGGCGCAGCTGGCGATGCTGCGTTATCAGCTGAACCCGCATTTCCTGTTCAACACGCTCAATTCGATCTCGACGCTGGTGCTGCTGAAGCAGACCGAACGGGCGAACGCGATGCTCAGCCGGCTGTCGTCGTTCCTGCGCTACACGCTGGCGAACGAACCCACCGCGCACGTTACCGTTGCGCAGGAGATCGACCAGCTGAAGCTGTATCTCGAGATCGAGAAGATGCGGTTCGAGGACCGGATGCGCCCCGAATTCGACATCGACCCCCGCGCCGAACGCGCCCGTCTGCCCTCGCTGCTGCTGCAGCCGCTGGTCGAGAACGCGATCAAATATGCCGTCACGCCGCAGGAGGAAGGCGCCGAAATCTGCGTCCGCGTGCGGCTGGCCGGAGAACGCGTGCAGATCGCCGTATCCGACACCGGGCCGGGGTTGATCGAGGGCAGGATCGGTTCAAGCCTTTCAACCGGCGTGGGGCTCGCCAATATAAGGGATCGGTTGGTGCAGTCCTTCGGGGCCGACCACCGTTTCGAAACGCGCTCCACGCCTGCTGGCGGTTTCTCGGTCGAGATCGAGATCCCCTACCAGCTCGAAGACGTGAACAGAGAGGCCGCATGACCATCCGTACCATTCTCGTCGACGACGAGCCGCTGGCGATTCAGGGCCTTGAGCTCCGTTTGGCTCCGCACGAAGACGTCGAGATCATCGAAAAATGCTCGAACGGCCGCGAAGCCATCCGGGCGATCAAGACGCACAAGCCCGACCTCGTCTTCCTCGACATCCAGATGCCCGGGTTCGACGGGTTCTCCGTCGTGCAGGGGCTGATGGAGGTCGAACCGCCGCTGTTCGTGTTCGTCACCGCATACAGCGACCACGCCCTGCGCGCGTTCGAGGCGCAGGCGGTTGATTACCTGATGAAGCCGGTCGAGGAATCGCGACTGGCCGACACGCTCGACCGCGTCCGCCAGCGCTTGAGCGAAAAGCGCGGCGTCGAAGAGGTCGACCGGTTGCGCGAAGTGCTCGCCGACGTCGCGCCCGATGCGGCCGCCGACATGCCCGACGGTGGCGATGCGGTGTCCGCCAACCGGTTCGAGAAGCTCATCAACATCAAGGATCGCGGCCAGATCTTCCGCGTCGATGTCGACACGATCGAGCGGATCGACGCGGCCGGCGATTACATGTGCATCTATACCGGCGACAACACGCTGATCCTGCGCGAGACGATGAAGGACCTGGAAAAGCGGCTCGACCCGCGGCGGTTCCAGCGCGTGCATCGCTCGACGATCGTCAACCTCGACCTGGTCAAGCAGGTCAAGCCGCACACCAACGGCGAATGCTTCCTGGTGCTCAATTCGGGCGCGAGCGTTAAGGTGAGCCGGTCGTACCGCGACGTCGTCGCGCGGTTCGTACACTGACACGGGCGCGGCACGGATAGGTCGCATGGCCTTCCGTATCTTCGAGCCGATCCTGGCCGGCGCGGCGCTGCGCGAACGCGTGATCCGCTGTGCCGGCGCCGCGCTGGGGATCGCACTGACGATGGCGGTCTGCGCGCTCGTTCCGCTCGGCGTGGCGGACCTGCCGCTGATCGTCGCGCCGATCGGGGCGTCTGCAGTCCTGGTTTTTGCAGTCCCTGCTAGTCCGCTGGCGCAGCCATGGCCGGTGATCGGCGGCAACGTCATCTCGACGCTGGTCGGCGTGGCGGCATTCCACGCAGTGCCGAACGCGGCGCTGGCGGCGGGGCTAGCTGTCGGCGGCGCGATCCTGATGATGTCGCTGCTGCGCTGCCTGCATCCGCCGGGCGGCGCCGCGGCGCTGACCGCGGTGATCGGGAGCCAGAGTATCCATGTCGCGGGCTACGGGTTCGCGTTCATGCCGGTGGCGATCAATTCGATCGTGCTGGTCGCGGTCGCGCTGCTGTTCCACCGCGTCACCGGGCATTCCTATCCGCATCGGCCCGCCGTGATGCCGACGACGATCCAGCCTTCCGGGTTGCACGCCGCGGATATCGACCACGCGCTAGCGGACATGCACGAAGGGTTCGATATCAGCCGTGAGGATCTCGACGCGTTGCTGACCCGGGCGGAATTTCATGCGCAGGCGCGGCACCTACGCCGCTGACGCTCAGGACGCGGCCTTCACCTGCTCGCCGAGCGACAGCGTCTCGCCGCGGCTGACGATCACGCGGTCGCCGAGCTTCACCGCCCCGAACAGCAGCTTCGCGAACGGCTTAGGCACGCCGACGCAGCCATGCGTGGCGAGGTTCGATCCGACCGGGCTGCCGTGAATCGAGATGCCGTCGTTGGTCAGCCGCAGCATGTACGGCATCGGCGCGTTGTAGAGGTTCGAGACGTGATTGGCGTCCTTCTGGCTGATCCCGAAGACGCCGAGCGGGGTCGGCTTCTCGTCGGCGCCGTAGACCATGACCGCGGTGCCGATCTCGTAGCCGCCGCGGAACACCGACAGGACCTGCGCGGCGAGATCGACGGTGACGACGACCGGCCCGTCGGGCACGCCGGCCTCGTCCCAGTAATAGTCGCCGTGGACGAACGGCGACTTCACGGTGAGGATGCGCTTCACGACATAGCCGGGGTCGGGCGCTGGCGGGGCCGGTTTTGCCAAAGCTACGGGCTTAACCGCCGCGACTGGCTTCGCAATCGCTGCGGTGGTCGGCTTGGCTGAGACCGGCGTAACCAACGGAGCGGCCGGCATACCGAGCAGCGCGACGGCGCCGGCAAGCCCCGCCGTGCCGCACAGCACCGCGACCGCCACCATCTGCATCGCCCTGATCTTCGCCATCGAACCGACCTTCGCGTTGAAGGATGAAGATGCCGTCAAAGCTCCGACGATGCCAGAGGCGATTGGCCGTTGTCCCGCCGCGGCACGATGGCGCAAGGCATCAGGGTTTGCCGCCATCGATCGGCGGGTGTGAGCTAAACCCAGGGTTAACGCGTTGTTCCGGGGCCATTCAGTCCGACTCGCGCAAAGACTGAAACACGGTCGGACATTTGTGCGTTTGTCCCATGCGGACCGGGCGTAACGGTATTGGAGGTTCGAAATGAACGGATTGATCAAGAAGGCAGGATTGGGGATCGCGCTGGCAGCAACCGCGCTGACCGCGGCGGCACCGGCCGACGCGCAGCGCTGGGGTCGCGGCGGCTATGGTGGCTACGGTGGCGGCTATCGCCATCATCACGGCGGTAACGCCGCCGGTGCCGCGGTGCTCGGCGGTATCCTGGGTCTCGGTGTCGGCGCGGTGATCGCGAGCAACAACAATCGCGGCCGCTATTATGACCGCGGCTACTATAACGACGGCTATTATCAGGGGCCGCCGGTCCGCACCTATTACCGCGAGGATTATCGCCCGCGGTGCTGGAGCGAATGGCGTCGCGGGGGCTATTACGGCGATCCGGTGCGGGTCCAGGTCTGCAGCTGATCATGCAACACGGCGTCGGGATCGCTCCCGGCGCCGTTTTTTTGTGGCGCGCGCGGGGCGGTTGCCGCTAACGCGCAGGTATGACCGAGACTCCAGACGCGCCGCAGGCCGACGCCCCGAACTCCGACGCCGTTCAGGGCGACACCCCGCCCGATCGCCTGTCGACCAATTACCGCAGCCCGTTCTTCAAGCAGGACCTGCTCGAGCGCGGCATCGGCATCCGCTTCAAAGGCGCGGTTCGCCACGACGTCGAGGAATATTGCATTTCGGAAGGCTGGATTCGCGTCGCGCTCGGCAAGAAGGTCGACCGGCATGGCAACCCGCTGACGCTGAAGCTGTCGGGGGATATCGAGGCTTGGTTCGAACGGCCGGCGGCCGACAAGGCTGCCGACTGACCTAAGCGTCTCCCCTCCCTGGAAGGGAGGGGCTGGGGGTGGGTCGGCCGGCTTGGGTCACCGTCGCTCGCGCCACAGGCCAACCCACCCCCGCCCCCTCCCTTCCAGGGAGGGGAGAATATCACCACACACCCGTCACCCCAGCGTAGGCTGGGGTCTCCCTTTTGGCGGATGCCGCGGCCCGAACCGGGAGATCCCAACCTTCGCTGGATGACGGATCGGGAAGGGTTAGTACCGATCCACTGCCGTCATCCCGGGCTTGTCCCGGGATCCAGAGTCCCAAACGACATCGCCCGTAACCCTGAATCCCTGGACAAGCCCGGGATGACGGGGGGGGCATCGCCCTACCCAACCCGACCGTATTCGACAAACCGGCTTACGCCGCGACGCCCTCCAGCGCCTCGCTCGCCTCGAGCCACTTCGCCTCGCTCGCGTCCAGCTTCGCCTGCACCTCGGCACGGCGCTTGTTCAGGTCGCCCATCGACATCCGCGAGAAGCGCGGCTCGGCCTTTGCCGGGTCGGTCATCGCGACGTCCAGCGCCGCGACCTCCTTGGTGAACTTGGCGGTCTGCTCCTCCACCTCACGCAGCGCTTTGCGCAGCGCGGCGTCGTTGCTCTTGGCGTCGGCCGCCGCCTTCTTGGCCTCGCGCTTGTCCGCCTTCGATGCCGCATCGCCCCTGCCGCCGTCGCCCTTCAGCACCAGCGCGATATAGTCGTCGAGGCTGCCGTCGAATTCCTTCGCGGTGCCGTCGTCGACCAGCACGAGGCGATCGGCGGTCAGTTCGAGCATGTGGCGGTCGTGACTGACGAGTACCACCGCACCGGTATAGGCGTTGAGCGCCTGCACCAGCGCCTCGCGCGCATCGACGTCGAGATGGTTGGTCGGCTCGTCGAGAATCAGCATGTGCGGCGCATCCCGCGTGATCAGCGCGAGCGCGAGACGTGCGCGCTCACCGCCCGACAGCTTGCCGACCTTGGTCGTCGCCTTGTCGCCCGAAAAGCCGAACCGCCCGAGCTGACCGCGCACCGCGGCGGGGGTGGCCCCCTTCATCAGATGTGCCATATGCTCGATCGGCGTGTCGTGCGGGTCGAGTTCCTCGACCTGATACTGGGTGAAGTAGCCGACCTTCATCTTGTTCGAAGATGCCATCGCGCCGTCCATCGGTGCCAGCTGTGCCGCCAGCAACCGCGCCAGCGTGGTCTTGCCGTTGCCGTTGCGCCCCAACAGCGCAACCCGGTCGTCGGGGTCGAGTCGCATATTCAACCGCTTCAGGATCGGCACATCGGCATAGCCCACGCTCGCCATGTCGAGCGTGATCAGCGGCGGGCGCAGCTCGGTTGGATTGGGGAAGCCGAACGACAGCGTCGGATCGTTGAAGCTCTCCGCGATCGGCTGCATCTTAGCGAGCATTTTCTGGCGCGACTGGGCCTGCTTCGCGGTCGAGGCGCGGGCGGAATTCTTGGCGATATATTCCTGCAGCTTCTCGCGCTGCACCGCCTGGTTGGCGCGTGCCGCCTCGATCTGCGCAAGCCGTTCGGCGCGCTGGCGCTCGAATGAATCGTAACCACCCGGGTAGAGCGTGATCTTGCCGCCCTGAAGATGCAGGATGTGATCGACGACGTTGTTGAGGAAGTCGCGTTCGTGGCTGACGACAACGATCGTCGCCTTGTAGCCTTTCAGGAAGTCCTCGAGCCACATCACCGCTTCGAGATCGAGATGGTTCGAGGGCTCGTCGAGCAGCAGCAGGTCGGGCTGCGAGAACAGCAGCGCGGCGAGCGCGACGCGCATCTTCCAGCCACCCGAGAAGCTGTCGAGCGTACGTGCCTGCATCTCCTCGTCGAAGCCGAGGCCGAGCAGGATCTGCGCCGCCCGTGCGGGCGCGGTGTAGGCGTCGATCGCGATCAGCCGCTCGTACACGTCGCCGAGCCGGTCAGGATCTTCGCTGGTCTCGCTCTCGATCATCAGGGCGGCGCGTTCGAGGTCGGCCTCCAGCACGGTCTCGAACGGAGTCTTGACGCCGTGCGGCGCTTCCTGCGCGAGATAGCCGATGCGTGCGCCACGCGGCATGTCGGCGGAGCCGTCGTCGGGTTCCAGCTGGCCCGCGATCACGCGCACCATCGTCGACTTGCCCGCGCCGTTGCGCCCGATCAGCCCGACGCGCGAGCCCGGCGGCAGCGACGCCGACGCGCCGTCGAGGATGACGCGGCCACCAAGGCGCACCGTGATATTGTTCAGGTTCAGCATGCGCGCGCCGTTAGCAGATGCAGCACGGATTTGCGAGGGCGCGCTAGATCGGCGCGGTTTCCTCGCCGACTGTCGCGGCGGCCTGGCCGGTATCCAGCACGCCGGGCTGGTGGCCGCCGACATGGATGCGGACGCCGGCGAAGTTCGCGCGGACCAGCCGCGGTCCCGTGTCCGCCTCCGGTGCGGTCTTGCCGCGGTGGATCGTCACGCCCGCGACCGCTTCGTTGCCGCGGTGCACGGTGACGCCCTCGACCGTGGCGATGCTATCGATGGCGGCTGGTCCCGGTACGCCCGGTTCGAACCCCGCATAGGCTTGGCGGAAGGTCAGCGCGCGTTCGAGTCCGCCCTGCCAGCGATAGAAGATATGCTGACCGATCGTCGTGATCCGCGCGAGGCTCGACGCCCACCACGGCAGGATGCTGGTCGTATGGAACGACGTCGCCGCACCGACCGCCGCATAGACGCTGCCAGACAGCGCCGCGTCGGCAACGGCGCGGGCGCGGTCCCAGGCGCCGGGCTCGCGCGGGCGGTTCATCGATCCGTCGCAGGTGAAGCTGAACTGGCAGCCGGTACGCCGCTGCGAGCCCTGGTAAACGACCCCGCACACCGTGTTCGGAAAGGCGCGATCGCGGACCCGGTTGAGCACGACCTGCGCGACCGCACGCTGGCCGTCGACCGACTGCGAACGCGCTTCGTAATAGACCGCGGCCGTCAGGCAATCCGCCGCGCGCGCGCTATCGTCGACCGTCCGCGGCGCGACGAACGGCGGGGCGACGACGGGTGTGAACGCCGCTCGGACGGTTTCGCCTGCCCCGGCCTCAGACGTCAACGCGTTTGCCGGAATGTCGTCGGGCACGTGAAGCGCCATGCGGGTTAGCAGCGTCCGCGTATCGGGCACCGCCTGGGCGCGTGCTGCAATCTGCGGACGATCATCCGGCACGCAGCTCGTCGCCAGGATGAGCGCAGGCAGCCCGATCAGGCCGTGTACGTAGTATCGGTCGCGCTTCGCCATCCCCCCGCGGTAACCCAGAGGCGTTGTGGACTGGTTAACCGCGCGCCGGCGACCGCGCCCGCTGGACGCCCGCCGCGGCGCCGGATAGACCTGCCATCACCCCGGCCTGTCCTTCATGCGCCGTTGGCCGCACCCATCCTATACGAGTTCCTCCATGCCCCCAGGTCCCGGCAGCATGCACAAGCCCCAGACGCCCCACTCGGCGGGCGCCTGGCTTACCCAGCTCGCCCCGAACGTCCGGGGCGATGCCCGGCCGATCATGCCGGCGACCGACGACCGGCTGATGCCGATGAAGATCGCGCTGATCAGCCTGATTGCGCTGGTCATGCTGGGCCCGGTGATGACAATTGTCGAGAACGGCACCGCCGGCGAAGGCAGTACGGTGCGCCAGATCGGCTATCTCGCGATCTTCGGGCTGACGCTCTACGCGATCCGCCCGACCGTGACGCCACAGTCGGCGGTCGCGTTCACCTGGCCCATCCTCGCGGCGTTCGCGTGGTGCTGGGTTAGCCTGACCTGGGCGATCGATCCGGCGATCGCGGTGCGTCGCGTCTTCCTGACGACGCTGGTCGGCTGGACGACGTTCAGTCTGGTACGCCATGCCGGCTATCAGTTGAGCGCCGACATTCTGCGCTACATGCTGCTCGCCTCGGTGTTGATTTCGTACTTCGTCGTCGCGCTCGATCCTCCGATCGGAATCCATCTGATGAAGGATTCGGAGATGCCGACCGCGCTCATCGGCAACTGGCGCGGGTTCCTTGGGCACAAGAACTTCGCCGGCGCGGTGTCGGCGCTGTGCATCATCATGTTCCTGTTCGATGCGAAGCGCATCCGCCCCGTCATCCGCATCCTCGCGATCGTCGCGGCGGGCTATTTCCTGTTCAAATCGCAGTCCAAAACGTCCGCCGGCATGCTCGGGCTCGCCTTGCTGGGCGGGATGATCTTCGAACTCGTCAACATGCGCCTGCGCCGCTACCTCATCCCGCTGCTGACGATCGGCGGATCGCTCGTCTGGTTCCTGGTCAGCGCCTATGCCGACATCGCCATCTCGACTGCGCTCGGCCCGAAGGCGTTCACCGGGCGCGGCCAGATCTGGTCGGCGCTGCTGGGCTATTCGGCCGACCATCCGATGCTGGGCGCGGGCTTCGGGTCGTTCTGGAACATCGAGGCGATGAGCCCGATCTTCGAATATGGTCATGGCTATGTGACGACCATCACCGTCGGCCATTCGGGGTATCTCGACCAGTTGGTGGCGGTCGGCATACCGGGGGTGATGCTGATGATCTTCGCGATGGCGGTGTGGCCGCTCGCCCGGTTGCTGGTCAGCGAACAGGTCTCGAAGGGCCAGGGCGCGCTGATCTCGGCGATGCTGATGTTCTGCATCGGCCACAATATCACCGAAAGCGGGCTGTTCGAGCGCGACGGCATCGTCAGCACGATGTTCTTCTTCGCGGTGGCCTTCGCGCATTATGCGACGTTGGGCGACAAGCGCGTCGGCGGATCGAAGAAGAACGGCGACGACGTGATGCGCGAACTGCGTCAGCGCAAGCGCGCGCGCCACCGCCCGGTCATGACCGCGGGTGGCGCTGACTGATCGGATACCGCGCGAGGATTGCGGCGAGCGTTGAGCGGGCGCCAGGGGGCGTGAAATGCGAATGATCGAAATGCAGTGGCGTGCCGTCGGCGGTGGTCACGCGGCATGCTCCAGCCTCACATTCGGTATCGATCGCCGATGCGTAGGTGGCGCCCGCGGCACGGACCGGCGCGGCCATCGCGCGGTCGAGCGCGATCCGATCGGCCAGGCGATACCGGTCGGGAAGCTGCGGATCATGCTCGCGCGCCGATCGCACGAGCAGCACCGGCAGGTCGGCATCATATTCGACCGACGGCCCGATCACGAGCACCGCGGTGCCGCGTGCGCGCAGCCAGCGGATCGTATCGAGCAGCGCCGGCTGTTCGAAATTCAGCCAGCGCGCCGACAGGATGACGGTATCGATACGGGCGAAATCGAGCGTCGCGAACGCCAGGTCCATCGTCGCGCGACACCCGGGCAGGCCCTTGCCGTGCAACAGCGGGCGACATCCCGCTGCGGTCGCCTGGACGATGTTGGCACCCGGCAGCGCCTCGTGCAGCGCTTGCGAGAAATGCGCGCCGTGGCTGTCGCCGAACAGCGCGACGTTCGGCCGGGTCTTCGACAGGCGCAGGCAGTCGGGCGAGAACGGCGCGCCGGTCGGTAGCGCGAAGCAGCGATCCGCGGCGAACTGGCGCTTGCCGCCCGGCGTCATGTCCCAGCCCATATAGCTGGCCGCGAGCGCCAGGCGCGGCGGCAGCGGACGGATGCGATCCGCATTGGCGGCCACCGCGAGCCCCGCGACCGCCATCGCCGCGAGCGACGCGACTGCGATCATGTGCGGGGCTAGGCCCGAACCGCTGCGCCAGCGCCGGGTCGCCGGGCGCTCAATCAGCGCGTAACTCGCCCAAGCCGCGGTGAGCGTCGCCACGAGCAGCAAGACCGTCTCGCCCGGCAGCAGCGTCGTGCCGTGGCGCGACTGATAGAAGGCGATGATCGGCCGGTGCCACAGATAGGCGGGGTACGAAATCAGCCCGATTGCCCGCAGCGGCCACGCGCCGAGCAGCCGCGCCGATGGTCCGTCGCGCCCGTAGGCGATCAGCACCGCCGCCGCGACGGCGGGCGGCAGCGCGAACGGCACAGGAAATGGCCAGCCGCCGCTGACCACCACGCAACAGGCGACGATGACCGCGATCGCAGCCAAGCAGAGCGCCGCGCGCAGCCACGGCCTCGCGATCACCGGTACGGCACCGAGCGCAACCAGCGCACCGATCGACAATTCCCACACGCGGGCTGGCAGCAGGAAGAAGCCCGCCGAGGGGTGTCGGATAGCGAGCCAGCCCCCTATGCAGAACGATACGAGCGCCAGCGCGCCGATGATCCAAGCGAGCCGCCGCCGCGACATCCCGCGCAACGACCAGAGCAGCAGCGGATACAGCAGGTAGAACTGCTCCTCGACCGCCAGCGACCAGGTGTGCACCAGCGGCTTGGCGTCCGACGCCGCCGCGAAATAATCCGACGTCAGGTAGAAATAGACGTTCGACGCGAACATGCTGGTCGCCGTCGCGCTGCGCCCCAGATCGCGAAGCTGGTTCGGCAGCAACAGCACGCAGCCGATCGCGAGCGTCACCGTCATCATCACCAGCAACGCGGGCAGGATCCGGACGATGCGGTGCCGATAGAAGCGCAGGATCGAGAAACGGTCCTCGGCGATGTCGCGGACCATGATCGCAGTGATCAGGAACCCCGAGATCACGAAGAAGATGTCGACGCCGACAAATCCGCCGCGCAGCCGCGTCACCCCGCAATGCAGCAATAGGATCGGCAGGATCGCCAGCGCACGGAGGCCATCGATGTCGGGACGATAGTGCAATGCGGGTCGCTCGCGCGCAGCGGCTGAAGCAACCGGCAATTCTCGTCCCCCAACCCGCTGGCCCCTGTACAAACCTGCTCTATAGCCAACGACGCAAGGCTGCTAGAGGACGAGCGTGACCGACCAGCCCTTCGATGCCGTGCGGCGGCTGCGCGTGATGCACGTCATCACGCATCTCGACATGGGCGGTGCGGAGACGGTCGCGCTGGGACTGATCGAAGCCTTGCGCGAACACATCGACTTCTCGGTGTTCGCCG
>Ga0247813_10000130_pt1 | contig 94376 bp, 62 predicted proteins | sample UWRJL169409C1_FD_180719 | JGI IMG/M metagenome (GOLD analysis project Ga0247813, IMG submission 180719) | Plant litter microbial communities from Arlington Agricultural Research Station in Wisconsin, United States - UWRJ-L169-409C-1 | ecosystem: Environmental > Terrestrial > Plant litter >...
GCCGGTCTCTAATTCCGAAGAACTATACCCCTCGACTTGCATGTGTTAAGCCTGCCGCTAGCGTTCATCCTGAGCCAGGATCAAACTCTTCATCGTATATTGTTTGTTTTAATTGCTTAAAACTAATTATTATTCGAATCAGTCTCTATCGGTTCATTTATCAATCTCTCGATTATCTTACTCTTTATTCTTTTGCTCTAACATCTCTGTTAAAGCGGCTGTCAATTCAATATGTCTACGAACGTGTCTTTCAATCTTGTTTCGCTTGTGTTTCAAAGCGGGTGCAAAAGTAGAAAACTTATTTCTAACTGGCAAATGTTTTTTGAAGTTTTTTTAGAAAAATTTTCGTTTCCTTTTCTTCTTAAACCTTACCAATCTGTCAATGAACTTTCCGTGTTTTGCGGGGTGCAAATGTAACTTCTGTTTTTAAATCTCACAAGCTTTTTGGAATCTTTTTTTGAAAATATTTTTCAGTTTGAATTCGTATGCTTGTCAGTATTTCAGTGAACGTCTATCGCTGTTGCGGGTGCAAAAGTAGCACCTTTATTTACATTTCCAAGCCTTTTTATTATATAATTTCAATCTTTTTTATAAGTCACTGGTATAACGGTTTTTATATGGCAAAGTTTTTTTGGCGTTTTCTGGGTTTTGGCTGGATTTGCCTGCTTTGGGTCGTTTTTGCCACAAAGGCACCAAGGCGCAAAATTTTTATTTTCCCTATTTATATGCTTTACTTGCTTTTGAAAAAGACACAAAGCTGGGTTTTTCTTTGCTTTCAATGGTCCTTATGAAAATAATACACTGAACAGTGGTGCTTTTTCCTCTCCAAAACGATTATCTTCTTCTGGAAACAGATGCAGTAGCCCTGATGGCCCCTAATTCTCGGAAGAAAATCCTTTTGTGTCCGCCGCGGCGGACACAAAAGATTGGAAGGAACAGCGGGATTAAGCTCCTGATTAAAAAAACAAATTCTAAATCTTGAAATCCAAATCCCAATTGAAATGGGCTTCGCCTTCGCTCAGCATCTCACATATATTCTGTACTATATATTATAGTACAATTTCCCTCCTTAATATATATATATATATATATATATATAAGTATAAAAAAATAACCCGACAGATTTTAAAAACTGTCGGGCTATGATAATATATATGTATCACTATTGATCTTTGGGTTCTTTTGCTTTTGCTTCCCAATGATTCATAAGATCATTATAATTTACAGGGTTTGCTGCTTTCTGATTTATCAATCGGCCAGACTCAAATGCTCTTTGAAGGATAGTTTCTATTAAATAGTCTTCATTGACTTCGTATGGCTTGTATTCTTTCTTTAAACTTATGTCGAATAAATTGGCAGTGGTGTTTGAAACAAAGGCTTTGAAACCGCTTTTTAAGGTTCGAATCAATTCATATGTTGTGATTCCGGTTTGCCTGTGAACTAGCTTTACTAAAATTTGACCTTGTTTGCGCGAAAGCTTTTTTAGTCTTGCTTCGAATTCATTATTAAGATAGTCTTCTACAATTTTAAAATACTTCTTTTTTTCACGGTTGGTTTTCAGACGTGACATTCCCTGGTTTAAAGCTGTCAATCTATCTGCAGCCAATTTTGCATACGGATATACTTTATAAACTCTATTCTGAAGAATTAGGAACTGCTTTTGCGCTTCGGGATCGAGCTTTTCTTTGGTAATAATAATCTCTGGCAATTCAATTGTATCGCCCAAAATAGAATCTCGTTCTGTCAGTACGTAGCCCATTTGCTGATTTTCTTTTGGTGTAACCTGAGCCTGGCTTGAAAACGAAATCAATATAAAGAATAAAAGAATGTAGTTAAATCTCATCGAGTCATAATTTAAATGTAAAATTATATATTTATATACAACTCTGATACCAAATTTATAAATTAGCAAAAAAATATTTTTATGAGTACTGAATCTATCTTAAAAGATACCTCAATTGCTTTCCTCGAAAGCTACCTAAATAACGCCTCGCCTACCGGATACGAAAGTGAAGGGCAAAAACTGTGGATGAATTATTTAAAACCATACGTTGATACTTTTATTACTGATACTTATGGAACAGCAGTTGGAATTATAAATCCTGACGCTCCTTTTAAAGTGGTAATCGAAGGTCATGCTGATGAAATTTCGTGGTATGTTAATTACATTACAGATGATGGTCTATTATATGTAATACGTAACGGTGGCTCTGATCATCAGATCGCGCCATCAAAAAGAGTCAATATTCACACTAAAAAAGGAATTGTAAAAGGTGTTTTTGGATGGCCGGCAATTCACACTCGTTTGCGTGACAAAGAGGAGATTCCGAAATTGAGTAATATTTTTATTGATTTAGGATGCGAAACTAAAGAGCAAGTTCTTGAAATGGGTGTTCATGTGGGTTGTGTGATTACTTATCCTGATGAATTCATGATTTTGAACGAGAATAAATTTGTTTGTCGTGCTATTGACAACAGAATGGGCGGTTTTATGATTGCTGAAGTTGCTCGTTTATTGCATGAAAATAAAAAAACACTTCCGTTTGGATTATATATTGTAAACTCGGTTCAGGAAGAAATTGGTTTACGTGGTGCCGAAATGATTGCACAAACCATTAAACCAAATGTTGCTATTATCACTGACGTTTGCCACGACACTACTACTCCAATGATCGATAAAAAAGTAGAAGGTGATCTTAAAATGGGTAAAGGTCCTGTAATTGCTTACGCTCCTGCAGTTCAAAATAAACTACGTGATTTAATTGTGGATACTGCGGAAGAAAATAAAATCCCATTTCAACGTAGTGCTATTTCCAGAGCGACCGGAACAGATACCGATGCTTTTGCTTACAGCAATGGTGGTGTAGCATCTGCATTGATCTCATTACCTTTACGTTATATGCATACCACTGTTGAAATGGTTCACAGAGAAGATGTTGAAAACGTGATTCAACTGATTTATGAATCATTATTGAAAATTGAAAATAATGAGACTTTCTCTTATTTTAAATAACAAAGAAATTTAAAACGTCAATTCGGTTATTATTAGCCGAATTGACTAATAAAATATAGCATGAAAATACTACTACTCGAAGACGATTTTACTTTATCTAAAGAAATCTCTGCATTCTTTACTTCAAAATAATTCGAGTGTGTACCTTATTATGATGGTTCTTTATTATTGAAGAAATACCTTCCACAGGAATATGATTTGATTATTCTTGATATTAATGTACCCGGAACAAATGGAATTGACGTTTGCAAAGGAATCCGGGAAATTGATAAAAAGACACCTATTATAATGTTAACGGCTTTTAGCGAAATTGAAGACAAATTAGCTTCTTTTGATAATGGTGCCGATGATTATTTGGTTAAACCTTTTCATTTTGAGGAATTGTATGCGCGTACTTCATCGCTTTTAAGACGCAAGGATATTCCACAGCAAAGTGAGAACAAGATTATTATTGAAGATTTAGAAATTCTGGAAGATGATATGAAAGTATTTCGTTCAGGCGAAGAAATCAAATTGACTCCAAAAGAATTTAAATTGATTCTGATTCTGGCTCATGCCAAAGGAAAAGTATTATCTAAACAATTTATTGCCGAGAAACTTTGGGATTATCATATTGAAACTAATCAAAATACAATTGAGGTTTATATCAATTTTTTAAGAAAGAAAATTGATAAAGAACACGAAACAAAACTGATTCGAACCAAAATTGGTTATGGATATTATTTAAGCGCCGAGGAATGACATTAAAAAACCGGATATCACTTTTAGTTAGCTTGCTTTTTACAATCCTATTTGGGTTGGCATCTACCGTGATATTTGTTTTGTATTCTAATTTTAGAAAAGAAGAATTTCGTGATCGCCTGGAAATAAAAGCACTTTCGAACATCAAACTTTTAGTGAATGTTAAGGAAGTTGATGATCAGCTTTTGAAAATAATCGATCAAAACTCAATCAATAAATTGTATGATGAAAAAACTTTGATATTTGATTCTCATTACAAATTAATCTATAGTAGTATTGACGATGCCAAAATAACCTGGTCCATTGGAGATTTAAAATACCTTAAAAAACATAAAACCTTTTTTAAACAGCAAGGTGATTATGAAGTTTACGGCGTTTTCTATGATACAAAAGACAGAGACTTTTATGCATTAATCTCAGCAACGGATGATTATGGCAAACGAAAATTACTATTTCTTAGATACACTTTAATTATATCTTATATATTTTTTACCTGTATTTGTTGGGTGCTGACTTCCTTCATGGTAAAAAAAGCCATGAGTCCATTGAGTATTTTTCATCAGAAAATAAAAAACATAAACGAGAATAATCTCGACACTCGTATAGAATCAAAAAGCACTAAAAATGAAATCGATTTGATTGCCAATGAATTTAACTTCATGATGGACCGAATTGAAATGTCTTATCAAAAGCAAAAAGAATTTACGGCGCACGCATCACACGAGCTCAGAACCCCATTGTCCAGAATAACTTCACAAATTGAAAATACAATTACAGACTCAGGAACATCTGATAAAGGAAAATCCTTCTTAAAAACTATTTTATCGGATGTTGTTCACTTAACTGAACTGATTAATTCATTATTGATTCTTTCTAAAATAGACAATACGAATCAGGAAAATTATGAAGTTCAACGAATGGATGAAATTCTGTTTTCGGCAATTGAAAACTTAAATAAAAGTTATCCAGATTTTGTAATTCTCTTTGAAATGGAGGAAAACGATAATTTGGATACTGCTTTAGAAATTAAGGGAAATAAAAACTTACTTGAAATTGCTTTAGGTAATGTTTTAAAAAATGCCTGTGTATACTCCGATAACAAACAAGCCAAAGTAAAAATTAGCACTGTAAATGATCATCTTATTATTTCGATTTCAAATGCCGGAAACACATTAAGCGAAAACGAGCAAAAGAATCTTTTTCAACCTTTTATGCGTGGTGCAAATTCTAAAGGCACAACTGGTTTCGGATTAGGATTACGTATTGTAAATCGAATTTTAATACTTCATAGAGCCGAAATCAAATACAGTATTCCTAAAGAAAATACTAATCTCTTTCAATTGATTTTTCACTAAAATCTTTTTTACTTTCATCTAAATACATTTTTAAGGTCTTTTTAAGGTTGTTCTTAAGGCGTCTTAAAGTCCCGTGATAGCATCTTTGTATCAAATAAAACCGATACAATGAAAAAGTTAATTGCACTCCTATTTCTGATTTTGGCAAGTCAGGCAGGCTTTGCTCAAAAAACAGTCACTCTTGAAGATTGTGAAAGCCAATTTTTAAAAAACAATCTTTTTTTGCTAGCCTCTCAATATAATATTGATGCTTCAAAAGCGCTGACCATTCAAGCTCGTATTTGGGATAACCCGATGATCACAGCAGAATTAAATGCTTATAATCCAGAAAGAAATCAATATTTCGATATTGGAAAAGACGGACAAAAAGCATTTGGTATCGAACAGCTTATTTATTTAGGTGGAAAAAAACGTAATGAAGTAAAACTGGCGCAAACTAATGAGCAATTAGCTGAATTGCAATTTAATGATTTGTTAAGAACATTAAAATTGCAGTTACGCAAGAGCTTTTACACGGTTTATTACAACACCAAAAGTCTTGAAACTACTGATAAACAATTGGCTCATATTGAAGACTTAATCAACTCCTACTCTATTCAGGCACAAAAAGGAAATATTCCTTTGAAAGATGTTGTTCGTTTACAATCTCTTTATCTGAACTTCAAAAACGAAAGAATGGAAGTGGTCAATAACAATATTGAAGAACAAGCGAATTTGAAATTGTTGTTGAACTCAACTGAAAGCGTTGTACCAATTGTATCTGATACGGAATTCAATAAATATCTTAAAACTATCAATTTTGATTTAAAATCTTTTGAAGACCAGGCTATCGCTAATCGTCCTGATTATTTAGCAAAACAAAAAGAAATTGATGCCAACGAAATTAATGTTAAATGGCAAAAATCACTTTCAGTTCCTGACATTACTGTAGGTGCTACCTACGATCAGCGAAGTGGTGCTTTTAATAAAGAAGCTAATTTGACGCTTGGGATTCCGCTTCCACTTTGGAATAAAAATAAAGGAAACATAAAATACGCTCAAACTATTTTAGATCAATCAAAAGTTGAAAAACAAAATTTTGATTTGCAACTGCAAACTGAAATCACATCGGCATGGAATAAATGGGATGAATCCCGAAAAAACTACGCGGTTATAAAACCAACTGTTAATGCTGATTTTGATGCAGTCTACAACGGAATGTTAACCAATTTTAAAAAACGAAATGTGAGTCTACTGGAATTTACAGATTTTATGGAAAGCTACAATCAGGCGACAGTTCAGGTTAATGAATTAAAGAAAAAACTAGCGCTTTCCGGAGAAGAATTAAATAGTACCATCAACGAAGACTTATTCTAAAACTAAATAAAGATGAAACATAAACTAATAATAGGAATTGCAATTGTGAGTCTGGCATTCGCAAGCTGTAAAAAGGAAGTTGAAAATCCGCAGACCAATACTTCTTTTGCATTAAGTGATGCAATGCTTAAAACAACTACAACGGCTGTAGCACAGACACAACCTGTAAAAAACGAATTGAGCTTTTACGGAAAAATCACTGCTGACAACAATAAAATGATTGATGTTTATCCGCTTGTAGGTGGAAATGTAATTAAAGTAAATGTTGAATTGGGAGATTACGTAAACAAAGGACAAGTTTTGGCAACCATAAAAAGTACTGATATTGCCGATTTTGAGAAACAATCTCTTGATGCAAAAAGCGATTTATTAGTTGCTAAAAACAATCTGAAAGTTGCTCAGGAATTATTTGATGGAAAATTAAATTCGGAGAGTGATGTGCTTCAGGCAAAATCTGAAGTTAACAAGGCACAATCACAATTAGGAAAGATTCAGGAAACCTATAAAATCTACAATATCAAAGCCGGTTCTATTTATGAAGTAACGGCACCTATCAGTGGTTTTATCATTCAGAAAAGTATTAATCAGGACATGCTTTTAAGAAGTGACCGTTCTGAAAACATATTTGATATTGCTGAAATCAGTGAAGTTTGGGCAATGGCCAACATCAATGAAACCGATATTGATAAAGTAAAATTAGGAATTGATGCTGATGTAACCACTTTGAGTTATCCTGATAAAGTTTTTAAAGGAAAAGTCGACAAAATTTTTAATGTAATTGATCCGGAAACTAAAGCGATGCAGGCAAGAATTAAACTTCAAAATCCCGGTTATTTATTAAAACCGGATATGAATGCAAACATTAAATTATCTTTTAAAGAAGATAAATCTTTGATCGCTATTCCGAGTGATGCCATTGTTTTTGATAAAAGCAAAAACTTCGTAATGGTTTTTAAAGACCGTCATAATATCGAAACAAGACAGGTTGAAGTTTACAGCGTTGTCGGCGACACTACTTACATTTCAAGTGGCTTAAAAGAAAACGAAAAAGTCATTACCAACAATCAGTTATTTATTTATCGCGCCTTAAACGAATAAGCCATGAACAAATTCATCAGAAATATTATTGCTTTTTCGCTTAAGAATAAAGCATTCACCTTTTTTTGGGTGGGATTATTGGCGGTTGCAGGATTTATTTCCTTTAAAAATATGCCAATTGATGCCTTTCCGGATGTAACGAATACTCAGATTATTATCATTACACAATGGAATGGAAAAAGTGCTGAAGAAGTAGAACGTTTTGTTACTTCTCCTATCGAAATCTCTATGAACTCGGTACAGAAAAAGACCAGCGTTCGCAGTATTACCATGTTTGGATTGTCTGTAATCAAAATTATTTTTGATGATGGAGTCGATGATACTTTTGCGCGTCAGCAGGTTAATAATTTATTGAAAAATGTTTCGCTTCCGGAAGATGTTGAGCCCGATGTTCAGCCTCCGTATGGGCCAACTGGCGAAATATTCAGATATATTGTAAAAAGTAATAGCAGAGATAGTAGAGAATTATTGACTTACCAAAACTGGGTAATTGACAAACAACTTCGTTCCGTTCCTGGTGTTGCCGATTTAAACGTTTTTGGAGGACAAACTAAAACTTATGAAGTTGGTGTTGATCCTATCAAATTAGCAAAATACAACATTACACCATTACAAGTTTACAATGCTGTAAACGCGGGAAACTTAAATGTTGGTGGAGATATTATTGAGAAAAACGGACAAGCTTTTGTTGTTCGAGGTGTCGGACTTTTAAAATCGATTCCGGATATTGAAAATATTATTGTTGATGATGCGGGTGGAAATCCAATTCTGGTGAAAAATGTAGCTTCAGTTTATGAAAGTTCGATGCCGAGAGTCGGGCAAACCGGAATTGGTAAAAACGATGATGCTGTTGAAGGAATTGTCGTGATGCGTAAAGGCGAAAATGCTCAGGAAACATTGGCCTTAATTAAAGATAAAATCAAAGATTTAAATGATAATGTTCTTCCGAAAGATATTAAAATTGAAACCTTTTACGATCGTGATAATTTGATGAATTTCACGACTGAAACCGTAATGCATAATTTATTCGAAGGAATTATTCTGGTTACTTGTGTTGTGTTTTTATTCATGGCCGATTGGCGAACTACTTTTACAGTTTCGATTGTTATCCCATTATCCTTATTGTTTGCCTTTTTATGTTTGAAGATGATGGGAATGAGTGCGAACTTACTGAGTTTGGGTGCAGTCGACTTCGGAATTATTATTGATGGCGCGGTAGTTATGGTCGAGGGATTGTTTGTGGTATTAGACCACCGAGCGCATCAATTGGGAATGACTGCTTACAATAAAATTGCCAAAGGAAGTTTGATTAAAAAAACAGGAACTGAAATGGGTAAAGCTATTTTCTTTTCTAAATTAATCATTATTACCGCTTTATTGCCGATATTCTCATTCCAGAAAGTAGAAGGAAAAATGTTCTCGCCCCTAGCCTATACTTTAGGTTTTGCGTTAATGGGAGCTTTACTTTTTACTTTGACTTTAGTACCGGTTTTATCGCATATTCTTTTAAATAAAAATGTAAAAGAAAAGCACAATCCGTTTGTTAACTTCTGGGATAGAATTGTTGGTAAAGGATTTGCCTGGACTTTTAAACATAAGATACAAACGCTGATTGCTTCTATAGCAATTGTTGCTTCTATTTTCTTTTCGGCAACTTTTTTAGGAACTGAATTCCTGCCACAATTAAATGAAGGAGCTTTATGGGTAACTGCAGAGTTACCAATGAGTACTTCGCTTCCTGAAAGTGTGCAAACCGCCGCAATGATTCGTAAAGATCTTGAAAGCTTTCCGGAAGTAAAAAATGTGTTGTCTCAAACAGGTCGAAGCAATGACGGAACAGACCCGAATGGATTTGGATTTATTCAGCTTCAGGTTGATTTAAAACCAAAATCAGAATGGACCCGAAAAATCAGTATGGATGACCTGATTAATGAAATGGACAATAAACTGAAAGTACATCAGGGAATCACCTATAATTATTCTCAGCCCGTTATTGATAACGTGGCCGAATCTGTCGCTGGTTTTAAAGCGTCAAATGCCGTGAAAATTTATGGAGATGATTTAGATAAACTAGATGAATTATCAAATGAAGTTCTGGCAAAAATCAAAGATATTCCTGGTATAAAAGATGCCGGAATTTTAAGAAACGTTGGTCAGCCAGAAATTAGTGTAATTCTGGATCGAGAAAAAATGGCCGCTTATGGTGTTACATTGAATGACGCACAAGCTGTTTTAGAATTAGCTTTTGGCGGGAAAACGGCAACTCAAAAATATGAAGATGAGAAAAAATTTGATGTGAGAGTTCGTTTTTCTAAAGAATACCGAAAAGATGAAGAGGATTTGGCAGAACTTAAAGTTCCAACCATTAGTGGTGCTAAAATTCCGTTGAAAGAAATCTGCGACATTAAAACCGTAACTGGTCCGGCTTTCATTTACAGAGATAATACAAAACGTTTTATTGGAGTGAAATTCTCTGTTCGTGACCGTGATTTAGGAAGCACCATCGCAGAAGCACAGAAAAAAGTGGCCGAATTGAAAATGCCAAATGGTTACACAACCGGATGGACAGGAGAATTTGAAAATCAGGTTCGTGCCAGCGCGCGTTTGGCTCAGGTTGTGCCAATCAGTTTAATCGGAATATTTGTATTGCTGTTTATTTTATTCGGAAATATTAAAGATTCACTCCTTGTTTTAGCGAATGTTCCGTTTGCGATTATTGGTGGAATTATGGCACTACATATTACAGGAATGAATTTTGGAATTTCAGCAGGTGTTGGTTTTATTGCTCTCTTGGGAATTTGTATTCAAAATGGTGTTATTCTGATCTCTGAGTTCCATCATAATCTGAAAGCCAAATTCACATTGGAAGAATCCATATTTATGGGAGTTAAAGCCAGAACAAGAGCCGTTGTTATGACTGCTTTAATGGCATCGATAGGTTTAATGCCGGCAGCAATTTCAACCGGAATTGGTTCTGAATCACAAAAACCTTTGGCCATTGTAATTATTGGAGGTTTGATAACAGCAACTATTTTAACGCTTTTGGTTTTCCCAATTATATTTTGGATTTTCAATCGCAAAAAACATGTTCCTATTGAATAAAGATTTTAAAATAAATTAATTGGTTAAGTTAATTTGACTTGGTTAAAGAAAGCATCATTATTTTTAATGGTGCTTTTTTGATTTCGTTACCTATTAGTTTAATATCTTGCATAACATCCAATTAAAACATTTATGAAATATATCTATTTTTTAATCACGCTTTTTGTAATTTCATTATTAGCTTCAGTCATAAATCCAAAAGAAAGTTTTACTTGTTTTCTTGAAGTTATTCCGGCAATTATAGGATTTTTTATTTTAGCATTTACTTTCAAAAAATTCCGATTTACAAATTTCACTTATACTTTGATCTTGATACATTGCATCATTTTATTTATTGGTGGACATTATACTTACGCTGAAGTTCCTTTATTTGATTATATCAAAGAAGTATTTCATCAAAGCAGAAATAATTATGATAAGGTCGGACACTTTGCTCAGGGATTTGTTCCGGCAATGATTATCAGGGAATTGTTTATTCGAAAAGAAGTCATTAATAACAAAAGCTTTTTCAACTTTATTATTGTCTGTATTTGTCTTGCAATTAGTGCAGCTTATGAATTTATAGAATGGTTTGTTTCGCTGGCAACGGGCGAAGGCGGAGATTCATTTTTAGGAACTCAGGGTTACATCTGGGATACACAATCTGATATGCTGTACGCAACTATTGGAGCAATTGCAGCTCTGATTTTATTTTCTAAAATACAGGATAAACAAATTAATAAAATAGATTTTTAAAACTAATTAAAATAAAAACGGCCTTCTGCTCAAGGAAGGCCGTTTGTATACTAACTCAAACTATTTAAAGAAACTATTATTTTAAATTTTTTAAAATCGCGATTGCTTCTGTTGCGTTTGATAATTCTGCATATTTCAAAGCAGTATATTTTTTTTCATTTTGATCGCCAGGACGCGCACCGTTTTCCAACAAAACTTTAATAATTTCAACTTTATTATAACGTGCCGCTATCATTAAAGGTGTCATGTCTTCTGACTGCTCATTTACGTCTGCACCGTATGCAATAAATTTTTTTACTACTTCTAAATCTCCTTTACTTACTGCTACATGCAACGGAGCTGAAAAATTATGCGAAACTTCGATTTTTGGATTCACTACTAAAGATGTGTGATTTGCTGCCATTGAAACATTGGCAAAAGCTACTAAAGCTACTCCTAAATAAATTACTGATTTTTTCATGTTGATTGATTGTTAAATTGATTGATTAATGATGATTTTTAATTTCTATGTAAATGTAATTCTATTTTTTGTATTATGCATTACAAAGTACCTTGTTTTAACTAATTCTTAACGTTCTAATAATATTGGGTGATCAATTCAAAATTATTACGAATTATTCGCTATTATAAAGACGCTAAAAAACTAAATATGTTACAGTTATTTTTAGATTATTTTAAAAAAAAGATTTTAAACCATTGAAAACATGGAGTTATAAAAATTATCTTTTTTAACTTTACTCCAAACAAGGCCTATTTTTAGAGAAAAAAACACAGAATCAAGCTAACTAAAACCAAAACTCATTCTAAAATTTTTATCAAATGAAGAAAAAGTCACTAATATATATGCTCCTTGCAATGTTGTCTTTTACTTATTATAGTTGCAGCACTTCAAAAAATCATGAATACTCAATTGCAAAAAAATATAAACCAGATGATCCTGAACTTTATAAAACTATTGTTGGTTTAGATAGTATTTTCTTTAATTACTATAATACCTGCGATTTAAATCTTGAAAAATATGGCGATTTTTATTCTGATAATATTGAGTTTTACCATGACCAAGGCGGAATTATGACCTCTAAAAAAGATATTATTGAAGGAACCAAAAAGAATATATGCGGAAAAGTAACACGTGAATTGGTAAAAGGAAGCATCGAAGTTTATCCAATCAAAAATTTTGGAGCTATTGAAATTGGTTTACACAAATTCCATAACAATACTGAACCAGCAAACGCCAAGTCACATGTAGGGCGATTTATGGTTATCTGGAAAAACGACAATAATCAATGGAAAATAACACGTGTCGTTAGTTTACATTGATTTCATTAAAAAGGAACTAACCCTAAAACCCCAAATTAATGGTGCATTTCCCTATCCAATGAATATCATGATGCCAATGATGAAAATGGATGCAATGCTTTGTAAAGATTTGCAAAAAGGGCTTTAAAATTTGCAGACTAAAATGGAATAAAAATAAATAGCCTCAGATTAAAAGAATTTAATCTGAGGCTATTTATATATGTTTAAAACAAAATATTAAGCTTTAGAAGCAAGATACTCTACTACGTTTTTCTCAATACGCTGATCAATATTTGCAATATCAGCCTTAACAAATTTTTCTCCTAAAATATTCTCGTACAATTCAATATATCTTTCAGAAACAGATTCAATATACTCTTCAGTCATATCAGGAATTTGTTGCCCTTCCTGCCCTTGAAAACCATTCTCGATTAACCAACGACGTACAAACTCTTTTGACAATTGTTTTTGCTCCTCACCTTTTTCCTGTCTATCCTGATATCCGTCAGCGTAAAAGTAACGTGAAGAATCCGGAGTATGAATTTCATCAATCAAGACAATAACACCCTCTTTCGTTTTACCAAATTCGTATTTTGTATCTACTAAAATCAAACCACGGCTTGCAGCGATTTCAGTTCCGCGTTGAAATAAATCACGTGTATATTTTTCTAAAACAATATAATCTTCTTCGGTAACGATTCCTTTTGCTAAAATATCCTCACGAGAAATATCTTCGTCATGAGAACCATTATCAGCTTTTGTAGTTGGCGTAATAATTGGTTCCGGAAATTTGTCATTCTCCTTTAAACCTTCAGCCATACTTACGCCACAAATTTGTCTTTTTCCTGCAGCATATTCACGGGCAGCATGTCCAGAAACATAACCACGAATTACCATTTCTACTTTAAATGGCTCACATAAATGTCCAACAGCAACGTTTGGATCTGGTGTAGCAATCAACCAATTTGGAACAATATCTTCCGTTAATTCCATAAATCTGGTTGCAATCTGATTTAAAATCTGTCCTTTGTATGGAATCCCTTTTGGTAAAACCACATCAAAAGCAGAAAGTCTGTCGGTTGCCACCATTACTAAAAGTTCGTCATTAATATTGTAAACTTCTCTAACTTTTCCGCGGTAAACTGATTTCTGATTCGGAAAATTAAAATTTGTTGTTGTAATTGTATTGCTCATTATCCTAAGTTGTGTTGTGTTTTTACGTATGCAAATTTAAAACTAATTAAAAGAGCAAACAAGAAAGTATTCAGTTTTCAGTCGCAGTTTTCAGTTTTGATACTGTGACTGAAAACTGAGACTGAAAACTTACTTTTTAAGCAGTGTTGAATTAAATAAATTTAAAATTCTGCCGTATTCATCAATCCAAGAATAGGTTTCTTTAAATCCGTGTGATTCTACCGGGAAAGATGCCAAACTCCAGTTCTTTTTCTCTAATTCAATAAAACGCTGAGACAAACGTACAATATCCTTATATTCTACGTTATCATCAACCATTCCGTGAAGCATTACTAAGTTTCCTTTTAAGTTATCTGCAAAATAAATTGGTGAACTTTTTTTGTAAGCTTCCGGATCTGTTTCAGGAAAATTCAAAATATTCCCAGTATATCCGTGGTTATAATGTGCCCAATCTGTAACTGAACGCAAGGCCGCACCCGAAGCAAATTCGCCAGGAGTTGTCAACATTCCCATCAAAGTGATAAAACCACCGTATGAACCACCATAAATCCCTACTCTATTGGCATCAATACCATATTTCTCTACTAAAACTTTCTTTCCATCAAGGTGATCAGATAAATCTTTTCCTCCCATAAAACGATAAATTCCCGTTCTGAAATCTCTACCATAACCATCACTTCCTCTGTAATCAATGTCTAAAACTGTATAACCTAAGTCAGTCAACAAATTATGAAACATATATTCTCTGTAATAATTACTCCAGAAATTATGAGCGTTTTGAAGGTAACCGGCACCATGAACAAAAATTACTGCAGCTTTGTTTGCAATTTCTGCTTTTGGCGTATAAATTCTTGCGTTAACCGGAGTTCCGTCTTGCGCCTTAAACGTAATTACTTCAGGTGTTCTCCATTGGTATTGTTTGAAAGCGTCTGTAGTTGAAGATGAAATTTGCTGTAAAGTTGTGTTCTTTTTATTATCAGCCACGTAAAAATCCCAAGGAATATTTTTATACGAATATCGAACTAATAATGATTTTTCATCTGGCGAAAGTACCACTTCATGCGCACCGTCTTTGGTTAAAATAGGTTGCAAAACACCATCTGCAACAGCTAATTTGTAGAAATTTCTATTTCCCGGATGCGTTGTATTGGTTGATAAATAGAATGCTTTTTTATCTTTTGATAAGGTAACATCACGCACTTCCCAATTACCTTGAGTTAATTGAGTTTTCTTTTTGGTCTTTACATTATAAGTATACAAATGAGAATATCCTGTGGCTTCCGATTGAAAATAAATCGTTTCGTTATCTGCAAGGAAATCTAAATTTCCAGAAGAAAATGAGTAACCCGGAATTCCAGGTCCGCCAATCCATGCTTCATCATGTTGATATTCTATTTCTTCGAAAGTTCCTTTATCCAAATTTAGACTCACTAACCATCTGTCTTTATTATCCTGACTTCTGATTTCAACAATTGCTAACGATCCGTCTTCATTATAAACTGGCGCCTGAGGAACAATCAATTTATCTTCTTTAGCTTTATTTTTTAAATTATCATACGTTTCGTAATACTTAGGTGTATCCTGAATATGACTTAAAGTAGAAAAATTCACATAGTAAACAGAATCTTTTGCAACAGAATAAATTCCGAATTTCGTTTTTACAAAATTGTTTACTGAAACTTTTTCCTTTGTATCCGGCGTTTGGTTATAACCATCAGCCGTGATAAAAACCTCCATTTTTTCTTTTTTGGTTTCCGTATCTTCTATTAATCTAAAAGTGGCAAAATTTCCGCTTGGATTCACCTTTAGGTTATTAAAATTGTCTTTACCGTAAAAGTACTCTTTTGCAAAATCAGATTTTACTGCTTTACTTTTAGCTAGATTCCATTGTTTTTTGGCTTCTTTATCTTTTATAAACTGAAACAATTCTTTTTGCTGTGTGTTTAAAAAAGTTTCTTTTTCAGGTTTTGTTTCTTTTTTAGTTCCTTTACTAAAGTTGGTAATTTGCAAAATTGTTCCTTCTTTAGTGTTGTATTTAAAGATGTTATCATTTTGTTCAAAAAACAGTATTCCGGATTGAGATCCCAATTGTAAATTAGAAATGGGTGTTGATTGCTGAATTAATTTTTTATTTGTTTTAGATTGAATTGAATACGAATACAAACTTCCTTTATCTAAATAATAAACTACATCAGATCCTGGTTTTGTTTTAAAATCCAATTGAGAAAAAACAGCTTCTTTTGGAGAAACCAGTTCAGGTTTTGTCATTCCTTTTTGCCAGAAATAAGTATTTGCGCCTAATTCATCTTTCGGATTCCATTCAAAATAAACCTTTTTTCCATCTAAAGACCAGCGGCCATATGTTGGTTGGTTTCCAATAAAAGATTCACCTTTCATTATTTCTTCTAATTTTAAATTTTGACTATTTCCAGAAATGGAAAGAAATAAAAAGGCGAGAATAAAAATGTTTTTTGTCATGTTAGTAGTATTTGAGAAAACAAAAATACACTTTGAAAGCAATTAAAAAAATTGTTTTTCAGAATGATACCAAAAGGAGTTACTACAAGTATTAAAAACTAAAAATCCCCGAAGAAAACTTCGGGGATTAATTATTTTAAAGTTATAAAAGAAATTATTTAAAATCTAAGATTCCTTTTCCCATTAATTTTATAGATTCGTTCAAGCTTCCTAAAGTAGTCTCTGGTAATCTTTTGATATCTGACGCACTTACTATATAAATTTGCCCGTGATCTTTTGAGGGCGCTGCAGGTACAAAAACTACTGCATTTCCATCTTCATTTTCTTCAATTAAGTGGGCAGGTTGCCAAAATTCGCCTGCTTTTAATAAAATTGGTAAATCAGTAATTGGTTTACCCATTTCTTTTGCCAGTTTTTCTTCTGCCATTTTTTTGTTCTTTTCATAGCCTGGTAAGAAAACCATTAATTTGTTATCAACCCATTCCGTAAATCTTTTCAGAAAAGAGAATTGCATCAAATAACCGCTGAAATAAATTAATAAGATTAAAAATAATCCCCCCAGAATATCACTTCCTATCGGACCTAAAATTTTATCCAGATGCAATAAATTAGCAACTTTGTCACCGTATTTTTTAAAAAATCCCCAAACCTTTTCAAGGATCATAAAAAAAACAACCAAAGGCAAAAGCAGAATAATTCCCGAAACACAATTTTTTTGAAGCTGAAGTAAAAATTTGTCCATAGCATTGATGATTAAGTTAATATTCAATAGAACATCTTATTCTTTATGAGATAAGTTCTATAAAATTAGAAATTCAACATCAATCAGCAATACTTTTATATGTAAATATTTAAAAATTAACTAATTACAAATTCTTTATCTAATATTTTTGAAGAAATATATCTGGCAACGCCGTCTTCAGCATTGGTTTTAATAACCTCTAGATTAGGCAGGGTTTCTTTTAGTAAAGCTGGAGCGTTCCCCATAATCAAACCTTTTCCCGATACCGATAACATTTGAACATCGTTGAAACCATCTCCAAAAGAAACTGCTTCTTCTAAAGTAAATCCTTCTTTTTCTAAAACTGCTTCAATTGCAACTGCTTTATCTACTGCTTTATCCATAAATTCTAAACAAGTCGGTAAGCTGAAAGCATGATGTAAATGTTCTGAAGAATTGGCTAAAATGTCATCTTTCAATTTTACTAGTTTTTCATGATCGTCACACGAGAAGAAAATTTTGATTGCTCCAAAATCTTCTAGTGTTTTATAATCAACCAATTCTGGTTTATATTTCAATTCTGATTGAAAAGCATTTAATTTTTCGTTTATTCTGTTCGTTTGCCAAACATTTTCTTTGAACAGAACTACTGTAATTTCAGAGTCTATTTCGACATTCAAAGCATTTTTTACAACTTCACTGTCTAAGTTGAATGAAAAAAGTTCTTCTTTATTAGGCGAATGAATTCTAGCTCCATTTGAACTTACTAAATAAACCGGGACTTCAAGTGTTTCAATAATAGCCATTGCGTCAAGATGATGACGACCAGTAGCTACAACGATAAGATAATTTTGATTGTGAAGTTCCTGAAAAATGGATTTGGTATAATCTGAAATTTTGTGTTGAGGGTTGAGTAAAGTTCCGTCAAGGTCACTTACTACAACTTTTATATTTTTAAGCTTAGTCATATTAAAAATCAAGTATTTATATAATGCAAATTTACGGCTTTAGGCTCAGAAGAACAAAGATTACAAGCTGCAAAAGCCCGAAATGAGAGAAGTTTATTATTTATTTAACTATTTCATTAAAAATTGAATTATAGATAATTTAAACTTTTATAATTCCGGATTTGTATAAATTTATAGCTTTTTGAACGACCTTTTCAATTTGTTCTAAAGGCAAATCTTCACCAGCATTAAGCAACATAATTTTCATTCTCGAACGCGCTTCCTGAAGCAAAAAGGATTCATCAAAATGTTTACCTTCCACAATTCCAATGTATGGTAGTTTGTGTTTTTTATGAATCCACAAATAGCAGAACATTTTTCCATTATAGCAGAAAAAGGGCATTCCGTATTTTAGAACGTGAGTGATTTCAGAATCTTGTTTTAGAATAATTTCTCTTAATGCAAGAAATACGCCTTTTACAGGTTCTTCTTGTTTTAAATAGAAATCATCTAGTTGTTTCATTTGCTCTAATTTTTCTTGTTTTATTTTTGTCACAGATTAAAGGATTAAATTGATTTATTAATCTCAGTTATTTAACCGCAAATTTCACAAATTAGCACAAATTAACTCGCGTAATCTTGTAGAATTTTGTGGTAAAAAAATATTAGTTTCCTGCATTTCGAAAATATGTAGAAAACTAATATAAGTTATATTTCTTGCCACAGATTAAAAGATTTAGTTGATTTCTATCTGTATCTCATTTTGCAACAAATTTCCGTAAATCAATTTGTGATAATTTGTGGAATTTGTGGTAAAAAAATCTTCTCAAATCATCTAATCTGTGGCAAAAAAAATATTCGTTTTCCACATTCTAAAAAGATGATGTAGAAAACGAATATTAGTAAATGTCAAAACACATTTCACGATTTACATTTGACATTCTATAAAATTAATCGTGATTTTCAATTTGTTTATAAGCGTCAATTACCTTTTTCACTAATCGGTGACGTACGATATCTTTATCATCCAGATAAATAATTCCTATTCCGTCAACGTCTTTCAAAACTAAAATAGCTTCTTTAAGACCTGAAATAGTTCTGCGTGGTAAATCGACCTGTCCAGGATCTCCCGTAATCATAAACTTGGCGTTTTTTCCCATACGGGTCAAAAACATTTTCATTTGTGAGTGCGTTGTATTCTGAGCTTCATCGAGAATTACAAAGGCATTGTCAAGTGTACGCCCACGCATAAATGCCAATGGCGCAATCTGAATAATTCCTTTTAAAATGTAATCTTCGAGTTTTTCGTTCGGAAGCATGTCGCGCAAAGCATCATAAAGAGGTTGCATGTACGGATCCAGTTTTTCTTTCATATCGCCGGGTAAAAAACCAAGATTTTCTCCTGCTTCTACCGCTGGTCGCGTGAGTATGATCCTTTTTACTTCTTTGTCTTTAAGCGCTTTAACCGCCATTGCTACACCGGTATAAGTTTTACCGGTTCCGGCAGGACCAACAGCAAATACCATATCATTTTTTTTGATGGTATCTACCAATAGCTGCTGGTTAGGCGTCATGGCCTTAATTATTTTACCTCCAACTCCATGAACTAGTATTTTGTCATGATCGTATGATTTTTTTTCATCCTGACCATCACTCATAATTACGCGTTCAATTACATTATCATCAATGTTGTTGTATCGGGTAAAATGCAGCATTAACCTTTGAAATCTTTTTTCGAATTCATCTAAAACTTCTTTTTCGCCAAATGCTTTTAAAGTCGTCCCTCTCGCTACTATTTTAAGCTTTGGGTAGTACTTTTTAATTATTTCAAGATGAGAGTCTTGAGCGCCCCAAAAGTCTTTTGGAGCGATGTCTATTAGCTCGATAATTCTTTCGTTCAAATGAAGTAGTTTTAAATTAAAAATAAATCAGTTTTATAAATCGGTGGTTGTCGGGTATCTTTTTTTTGTCGCAGTCTCAGTGACAGTTTTTCAGTTAGTAAGACTGAGACTGTAAACTGTGACATTTTCATAAATTGTCTTTTCTTTCTTTCAATTTGCAATTACTATTATTAGATTTGCATTTCTCAAATTTAATGAAAATTAGATTTAAATACTACCAATAGTTATAAACAAAATTATGTCAATAATTACCCTTACTACTGATTACGGCTTAAAAGACCACTTTGTTGGTTCGCTAAAGGGTAAAATTCTTTCTGAATATTCAGAGGTTCAAATTGTTGACATTTCGCACGATATAGATCCGTTTAATACTGCCGAAGCAAGTTATGTTATTGGCGCCTCCTATTTAAGTTTTCCTAAAGGAACCGTACACCTTATTGGTGTTGATATTGAGCGTAATAAAGAAAATCAGCATATTGCCATGCAATGGAACGATCATTACTTTATTTGCGCTGATAACGGAATCCTGAGTATGCTTACTCAGAAAATCGTTCCGCAGAAAATTGTCGAAATCAATATTCATGACCGTTTTCCAATGGAGTTCAGTGATTTGGATATTTTTATACAAGTGGCTTGTCATATTGCAAAAGGCGGTTTGCTGAATGTTATTGGAAAAGAAGTGCCAGGAATTAAACAGATTACCGAATTACAAGCGGTAATTGCCAACGACGGAAATTCACTAAAAGGATATGTTATTTACATTGATCATTTTGGAAATATTGTGACCAACATCTCAAAACAGCAATTTATAGAAGTTGCCAAAGGTCGTCCGTACGAGATTGTGATGAAGCCTAAAAATATCAAAACCATTCTTCCTAATTACTCAGCGATTGCAACATCTGACAAATATCCAATTAAAACTTATGAAGGTGAAAAATTGGCCATTTTTAACGAAGCCGGTTTTCTTGAAATTGCCATTTTCAGGAGTAATCCTTCAAAAGTGGGTTCTGCCAATAGTTTATTGGGATTGAATTATAGGGATGTGATTACGGTAAAATTTCTCACTTAGTTTAAAACTTTAAACAAGTAAATATGATTTGGGAAGAACTTAAAGTTTACAAGCCTTTAACGAAAGATGAATTAAAAGTTGCAAAAAAGGAAATTTGCAGAATAGTTTCTGAAAACCTTACTCCATTTGGTTTTGCTCTGAAAGGAAGTAAATTAATAAGGCAATCTGATGATTTATTTCATATTATTCATTTAGATATGCGTGGTTCATGGATGGGTGCATCAAAAGATCTTACCACAGAAATTTCGATTACACCAATATTTGACAAAGACGTTTTTATTAAAAATTTTGATTTTACCTGTCGAAGATATATTCAGCAACTAATTCCAAATCTTAAAAATTATTATCAAATAACAAGAGAGTACAATCTATTTGCTGATTTTATTAGTCGTAAATTAATTGACTATATAATCCCTTACTTTGATAAATACAAAAATTCAGCAGAAGTTTTAAAAAGAACAAATGAATTTAGAATTGATAGACTTACTGAAATAAGTGAAAAAAACCAAAATTTAATTCTTTACTGCGAATTAGTAAATCATAGAAATAATAAGGCCTTAGAAATAATAGATTTCAAATTAAATTATCATAAAAATTCGATGATTGAAAACACAAATGAATTGAAAGCACTCAAAACATACCTAATAACATCAAATTGGGATGAAATTGATAATTTACTTGAAGTTCAAAAACAAGAAGTATTCAAAAAATTAAAAATCAAAAAATAGAAATTATCCACTTTATCTTTATAAGTGAAAAATTATAATAAAAAGAACAATCAATTTTGGTACTTTTGCGCGCGTATTGCAGATTTTCCAATCTAAAATCTACATTCTAAAATCTAAAATTATTATATGTTCGTTAGAATAGTAAAAATGAGTTTTCAGGAAGAAAAAATCCCAGACTTTCTGGAGAATTTTGAAACCGTAAAAGACAAAATACGAAATGCCAAAGGGAATCGTTTTTTAGAATTGTATCAGGATAAAAATGACAAATGCATCTTTTTTACTTACAGTTATTGGGAAAACGAAGAAGATTTAGAGAATTACAGACAATCTGAACTTTTTAATTCAGTTTGGGATTTTACAAAAAAACTTTTTAATGCAAAACCAGAAGCCTGGAGTGTAGATAAAATAGTTAGTTTAAATTAGTTTCAAATTCAAAACGGACTTAACCGCAAGGTTCGCAAAGATTTACGCAAAGTTCGCAACTTGAAACTTGAAACCTGAAACAATAAAAACAACTAAATTTAACCGCAAAGGGCGCAAAGATTATATTTAAAAGGTTTTTAGAAAACGCAAAGTTCGCAAAGCTTTGTCAACTTGAAACCTGAAACAAGAAAAACTTGAAACAAAATTAAGTACATGAAATCAATCATTTTACGAGAAATAAAATCCTTTTTTGGATCTCCTATTGGCTATTTGGTCATTGCTATTTTCTTAATTAGCAACGGACTATTTTTATGGGTTTTTGAAGGAGATTATAACATATTAAATACCGGTTATGCCGATTTGACTCCGTTTTTTACTTTAGACCCATGGATCTTGATTTTCCTTATTCCAGCGGTTACGATGAGAAGTTTTTCAGATGAAAAAAAACAGGGAACATTAGAATTGCTTTTAACCAAACCATTATCAACTTGGGAAATAGTAAACGGAAAATTTCTAGGTTCTTTATTGTTGATCGTATTAGCTATTATACCAACCTTTATTTATGTGAAAGTAATTTCGAATTTAGGTTTACCAGAAGGAAATATCGATATGGGAAGCACCATTGGTTCTTACTTCGGATTGTTGTTTTTAATTGCTTCTTACTCTGCAATTGGGATCTTTACTTCTACCCTTTCAGAAAATCAAATCGTGGCATTTATCATCGCGGTTTTTCTATGTTTTTTCTTCTATTTTGGTTTTCAAGGGCTGGCTTCTTTGATTCCTGGAGAATCTAATATTGTATCAGCATTTGGTATGCAGGATCACTTTAAGAGTATGAGTCGTGGTGTGATCGATACACGTGATGTTATTTATTTCTTAAGCATTACCGTATTATTTCTGTCTTTTACCGTTTATCAATTAAAATCTTTTAAAGCGTAATGAAAGCATCTACTCAACAAAATATCAAGATATTAGGTATTACGGTTTTCGTTTTAATTGTTTTAAATGTTTTGGGAACTTTGTTTTTCCACCGATTCGATTTAACCAAAGACAAACGTTATACTTTATCTGAGACTTCTTTGCAAATTGTAAAACAAGTAAGGAATCCGCTTTCGATTAAGATTTATATGCAGGGAGATCTTCCTGCAGATTTCAGACGATTACAGCAAGAAACCAGACAATTATTAGAAGAATTCCAAGCTTATAACAACAATATTGTTTTCGAATTTGTTAATCCGATGGAAAACGAAGACGAAAGCATGGAAATGGTAAAATCGCTTTATCAAAAAGGATTAACACCAATAAACATTACCGTTGACGACAAAGGAAAACAATCTCAGGCAATGGTATTTCCGTGGGCCATTGCCGTTTATGATAACAAAGAAGTGAATATTCCGCTGTTGAAAAACATTATGGGTGCTTCGACTGAACAAAAAGTTATCGGTTCGATTCAGCATTTAGAATATTCTATTTCAGATGCTATCAATAAAATTACGAAAGCCAAACAAAAGAAAGTCGCTTTCATAAAAGGAAATGGCGAAATGAACGAGGTTCACGTTGCCAAAATGTTGAGACAAATCAAGGAAAGCTATTATATTGGACCGTTCACGTTAGATTCTGTTTCTAAAAACCCAACCGGAACTTTAGACGCTCTTAAAAAATATGATTTGGCTATTATATCAAAACCAACGGAAACTTTTTCTGATGAAGAAAAACAGGTTTTGGATCAGTTTATCATGAATGGCGGAAAAACACTATGGTTAATCGATCAGGTTTCTGCTGATATGGACAGTTTATACAATCAATCTGGTGCTACTCTGGCCTATCCAAGAGATTTGAATCTGAACGATATGTTCTTCAAATACGGATTCAGAATTAATCCTGATTTAATAAAAGACGAATACGGAAGCCCAATCAAACTGGCTACTGGAGAGCAAGGAAGCGCCACTCAATATCAGGAATTTAAATGGAAATACGCTCCTATTGTAATACCTTCTAGCAAACATCCAATCGTTAAAAATTTAGGTCAGATTAAATTTGATTTTGCAAGTCCAATTGACACTTTGAAAAACGGAATCAAAAAAACGGTTTTATTACAGTCTTCGCAATATTCTAAGAAGATTGGAACTCCAACTGAAATCAACTTAAATATTGTGACAGAGCAAACGACTCCTCAAGAATATTTAAATAAAGGAAACTCACCGTTAGCTGTCTTATTAGAAGGAGATTTTCACTCGGCTTTCGAGAATCGTGTTTTGCCATTCAAGGAAAATGCGTTTCAGGCAAAAGGAAAACCAAATAAAATGATTGTTATTGCCGATGGAGATTTGGCGCGAAATCAATTGGATAAAAACATGATGCCTGTCGAATTAGGTTATGATCAGCGTACCGGAAATTTATACGACAACAAAGATTTTATGATGAATTGCATCAATTATTTGTTAGACGATACCGGACTTATTAACATTAGAAGTAAAGATGTTGATTTGCCTTTATTGGATAAGGATAAAGTTTATGAAAACTATACAATGACGCAATTCATAACTATCGGACTTCCAATTCTAATTTTATTGGTTTTCGGACTTGTATTTACTTACATGCGAAAAAGAAAATACAGTAAATAGATGTTAATAAAAAAATTGCAAAACTAAGATAGTTTACGATATATTTGTAATCCGTATATTTAGCCTCTAATTGCTAAAAAACACATCAAAAAATAAAACAAAACAGATGAAATTTATAGTATCGAGTTCGTACTTATTAAAACAATTACAAGTTTTAGGTAGTGTAATTAACAGTAACAACACGTTGCCTATTTTAGACAACTTTTTATTTGAACTAGACAATGATGCGTTGACAGTTTCGGCTTCAGATCTTGAAACTACAATGTCGGCTACATTATCAATCGATTCTAAAAGTAAAGGAAGCGTAGCTGTTCCTGCAAAACTTTTACTTGAAATTTTAAAAACATTTCCAGAACAACCTTTAACTTTTACAGTTGAAGACAACAATACAGTTGAAATTAGTTCTAATTCAGGAAAATATGCATTGGCATATGCAGCTGGAGAAGAATTTCCAAAATCAGTTAATCTTGAAGATCCATCTGTAACTTTAGTTCCTGCTGATGTTTTGGCAACTGCAGTAAGCAAAACTATTTTTGCTGCCGGAAATGATGATTTACGTCCGGTAATGTCTGGAGTTTTCTTCCAGTTTTCACCAGAAGGTTTAACTTTTGTTGCTACTGATGCTCATAAATTAGTAAAATATGCCCGTACAGATGTAAAAGCATCTCAGGTAGCTGATTTTATTATGCCAAAGAAACCTTTGAATATCTTAAAAAGTATTTTAGGAAGTTCTGACGCTGAAGTAAAAATTGAATACAACGATTCAAATGCGACTTTCTCATTTGACAATTATATCCTAATGTGTCGTTTGATTGATGGAAAATATCCAAATTATGAAGCGGTAATTCCAAAAGAGAATCCAAATAAATTAATGATTGACCGTTCTTTATTTTTAAGTTCAGTTAAGCGTGTTGCGATTTTCTCAAACAAAACTACACACCAAATTCGTTTAAAAATCGCTGGAGCTGAATTAAATGTTTCTGCAGAAGATATTGATTACTCAAACAAAGCAGAAGAAAGATTGACTTGTGATTATCAGGGAGATGATCTTCAAATTGGTTTTAATTCACGTTTTTTAACTGAAATGTTGACCAACTTACAATCTGACATGATTATGTTAGAGATGTCATTGCCTAACAGAGCTGGAATCTTAACGCCGGTTGACGGTTTAGAAGAAGGAGAAACTGTTACTATGTTGGTAATGCCTGTAATGTTAAATAGTTAACATCAAAACTTCTTTTTGTTACAGGGATTTTTTTTAGTTTCGAATTAAAGACATATCATTGTAAAAAAAAATATCGCTATTAACCAACCATTTTTTATACCTGGAAACCGCAATTCTTTTTAAAAGATTTGCGGTTTTTTATTTTAGCTTAGTTTCAGGTTTCAGGTTTCAGGTTTCAAGTTTCAGGTTGAAATGCGATTAAGGCTTGTGTATATTTAACCGCAAAGTTCGCAAAGGTTTTACGCAAAGTACGCAAAGCATTACTATAAAGCTTTGCGTACTTTGTGTATTTAAAATCAACCTATGCATAAAAATATTTGCAAACTTTGCGGTTAAATATGCGCAAAGAAATAACCTGAAACCTGAAACAAATAAAAACCTGGAACATTTTTTTTTAACTTTGTAGTTATGAAAATAGAAATTTGGTCGGACATCATGTGTCCGTTTTGTTATATCGGAAAAAGACAATTGGAAACCGCTTTACAGGAGTTTCCTGGAAATGATTTTGAAATCGAGTGGAAAAGCTTTCAACTTGATCCAACTATTGAACCGCAATCCGGAAAAGACGTTTATACGTTTTTAGCTGAACGAAAAGGCATTTCAGTTGAACAATCTATAGAAATGCATAAAGGTGTGGTAGAACGCGCAAAAAGCGTTGGTTTGGATTATCATTTTGACAAAGCTATCATTTCAAATTCACTGACAGCATATCGTATTATTCATTTGGCAAAAAGTAAAAAGCTTGGAGATGAAATGGAAGAGATATTCTTTAAAGCTTATTTCACTGATGGAAAAGATCTAAATGATGCTCAAACTTTAATTGAGCTGGGAATAAAGGCTGGATTGGATTCAAATGAAGTAAAGGAAGTCGTAGAGAATGAAAACCTTTATTTAATTGATGTAAAAGACGACATTAGAGAAGCTCAGGAAATTGGTGTGCAAGGTGTTCCATTTTTTGTTTTTGATCGAAAATATGCTGTTTCTGGCGCTCAGCCTGTTGAAGCATTTGTGAATACTATTAAGGAAGTACAGAAATAATTTTAGATTTTAGAATTCAGATTTTAGATTAGTGAACTTTGAGATTTTACCGCAAAGAGCGCAAAGATATTAGTAACCGTTTTAGATAAAAAAAGTTCGCAAAGGTTTATGTAAATCTTTGCGAACTCTGCGTAAAACCTTTGCGTTCTTTGCGGTTAATTTCAGCAATCTAAAATCTGAATTCTAAAATCTAAAATCCTAAATAACTCCCATTTTCTGCATCAAAAATGTAGCACTTTTGTTTTTACAAATTCCATTACGAAGTTTGTAATCAAAATGCAATTCGTTGTTTTTGATTTCTACTTCAAAACATTGATTCGTTAGAATATCCGGATATTCATTTGTAGTAAGACAAACTTCAATATCATGTGTTGCTATTGCTCCAATTGCATTTTTAGCAATTATCTTTTTTACTACTTCAATAGTTCCGTTTCGTTTATCATCTGAGTTTGTTCCTCTTAAAATTTCATCCAATAAAACAAAAGCCGGCATCTCTTCTAAAGCATCCATAATTTGTTTTAAACGCTTGATTTCAGCGAAGAAATACGATTCGCTATCCGCTAAAGAATCGGATAATCGCATTGAAACTAAAACTGGAAGTGGATGAATATTAGCTTCTGACGCACAAACAACTGAACCAATTCCACCTAAAACCATATTTACTCCTAAGCTTCTTAAAAAAGTACTTTTTCCAGACATATTTGAGCCTGTTAGAATCACAAAAGATTCAGGATAAAAATAAGTATCATTACCTACTCTGGTAGCTGGATTCAATAGCGGGTGACTTAAGTTTTTAAATCCGATTTTATATTCTGAATTGATTTCAGGAAAAACAAAGTCTGGATTATTATAAGCCAAATTAGCCAAACTGTTTAATGCTTCAAATTCGCCAATAATAGCAATCCATTGCTCCAATTCTTCAGAATAATTTTCTTTCCATTTTAAAAGTGCTTTTAAAACATGAAGGTTAAATAAAAATGTTCCGTTGAATAAAGTCGCAGTCACTAAATTACTAATCGTATCCATTCTGGAAAAGAGCTCAGACAATTGTTTCAAATGTACACTGGCCGTAGCATTTTTAAAAAAAAGTTGCTTCTGTAAATCTTTTAATTTTTTTGATTGAAAAGTTTCGCTTTCAATTTTCTGAACCAATAAACTATATTGCTTTATAATTTTATCAACATTATCTGCCTTTGCAATTTCGGACTGAATTCGTTTCAATGACCTTCCCACTACCATCAAATTAGCAATAAAAATATAACTTAGATAGGATAATAAAATAGGTTTTGAAGTAATGAAATAGGTAGTTAAAACCCCAAAAAATAAGGCTGGAAGGGCAAATGAAAGCACAATTAAAACTTTAGGTAAAGTATTATTTTTAAATGAATTCCAATACAATATAGAATCGTAAGAAGCTTTTGAATCATTACTAATTGTTGCCAAGGCCTGAAAATCGTGTCTCCAATCCATTTTAGTTTTCAGTTCCTTTATTGCTTCCTGATTTTCAAAAATTACTTCATTCGAAAATTGGGATAATAATTGAGTTGCCAATGTCTTTTTTCCAATATAAGTGGCTGTTCTGTTCAGGTTTTGGAACAAGGAATGATCACCAAAAATATCTAGATCGTAAGCATAAGGATGATGAAAATCATTAAACTCTATTCCGTTTTCAAATGGAAGTTTTTCTCTTTTAAGAAAAGCAATTTCATTTTTATTTATCTGTAAAAGGGCTGCTGTCAGTTGTCTTTGAAAAGACAATTTGGAGTGAACACGCATCAAAAAAAGAAAACCAACAAAAAACAGAAAAGCAAGTCCTACGTAAAGAATTTCATTATTTTTGATGTAATTATACATCATAAACAAACAAAGAAAAACACTTAATAATCGCAGTAAACTTATGCTATTGTACTTTTTGTTGATTTTATTAAAAAGTTCTGAAAAATGCGTGACCTTATTTTGATATGAATCCATTTTATTGATTTGATGAACTACAAATATAGTTTTTGAATCATTAAATCAATATTAAAAAAGACCGAATTTTAATTTTCATGCATTACTAAAACCGGAACCGAAACTTCTTTTGCAATTTTTTTAGTAAAGCCAGAATCAAAAATACCTTCAAAGAATGATCTTTTGTGAGTTATTGTGGTTAGAATATCAATGTCTTTGTAAAGAATAAAATCAAGAATCGTTTCCTTAACTTCATCGCTCGGTAATACTAAAAACTCCACGTTATTACCGCTGAATTCCTGTTCCCATTCTTTAATTGTAGCAGCTGAAACATCTGAATTAGAAGTCTTAACATATAAACATTTTATTTTAGCATTCGTTTTCTTAGCAATTTCAATCACTTTACGAAGTTCTGTTTTGTCTTTTTCACGGTAACGGGTAGTAAAACCGATAACTTTTATTTTATGAAATTTTGCAGTAACAGGTATGCATAAAACAGGAACTTTAACTTCTGAAATTACGGAGTTGGTATTTGATCCTGTAAAAAATTTAGTCCAGTCTGAGGCGCCTGAAGTTCCCATAATAACGAAGTCGATTTTATCCTCTTCAACGGCGTTTTTTAAATTATAAATTAAATCGCCATCCATCAAACGATGTTTTATCACTATTTCCTCTAAGTTTCGTTCCATAGCAATAGTTCTAAGTTTAGGAATTTCATCCTTAAACATCTCAAATTTAGCCAATTCTATTGAACTGTAAATCGCAGCATAATTTTCCGGAAAAAACTGACTATCATAAACCGGAATCTCAAACGTGTGCAATAAAACCAGTTCGGCATTGACAATTTTTGCAAATTCTAAGGCATGAACAAATGCATTAGTAGCTGCTTCAGAAAAATCTGTGGGAAATAATATCTTTTTCATTTTGCTTAAGATTAGAGTATTGTTTTCTCAAATTTAATCATTCTAAAATCAAAACACCCTGATAATTATCAGTAATTTAACATTTAATGATTTCTTAAAAAATCAAGTAAAAAAACTAAAAACAAGATACACTCCCCGACTTCCACTTCGGAACTTTGTGCCTTTTTTTATACCTTTGTACCATGATAAATCAAGATTCTATAGTTGCATTGGCTACTCCATCCGGAGCAGGTGCTATTGCTATCATTCGTATTTCAGGTTCCGAGGCTATCACTATCGGAAATTCGGTTTTTAAATCCATCAAAAACAAAGATCTTACTAAACAGAAAACGCACACTTTGCATTTAGGTCACATTATAGATGATTCAAAAACACTGGATGAAGTATTAGTTTCTGTTTTTAAAGGACCAAACTCTTATACGGGAGAAGACACTATTGAAATTTCCTGTCACGGATCAACTTATATTCAGCAGCAAATTATTCAGTTATTATTGAGAAAAGGCTGTAGAATGGCTGATGCCGGAGAGTTTACCTTAAGAGCTTTCTTAAACGGAAAACTAGATTTATCACAAGCAGAAGCTGTTGCAGATTTGATTTCATCAGACAATGAAGCTTCGCACCAAATTGCAATGCAGCAAATGCGTGGCGGATTCAGTAATGAAATTGCTAAATTGCGTGAAGAGCTTTTGAATTTTGCTTCTTTAATTGAGCTAGAATTAGACTTTGCAGAAGAAGATGTTGAGTTTGCAGACCGAACTCAATTTCATGAATTATTAAATAGAATCGAATTTGTGCTTAAACGTTTAATTGACTCGTTTGCTGTTGGAAATGTGATTAAAAACGGAATTCCGGTTGCGATTGTCGGAGAACCAAACGTAGGTAAATCGACTTTATTAAATGCTTTATTAAACGAAGAACGCGCTATTGTATCTGACATTGCCGGAACAACACGTGATACAATTGAAGATGAATTAGTAATTGGCGGAATAGGTTTTCGATTTATTGATACAGCAGGAATTCGAGAAACTAAAGATATTGTTGAGAGTATTGGAATTAAAAAAACTTTCGAAAAAATAGAGCAAGCACAAGTTGTCATCTTTTTGTTTGATGGTTTCAGGTTTCAGGTTTCAGGTTCTGACTATATTGTCGAAATTGAAAAAGTAAAAAATAAATATCCACTTAAACCCATTTTAGTAGTTATAAATAAAGTTGATTTATTAAACGCAAATGAAATCGAAAACATCAACCAAAAACTTAAAACTTTAAACCTGAAACTTTTAAAAATTTCCGCAAAAGAAAACATTGGAGTTGATGAATTAAAGAATCAATTACTTTCTTTTGTTAATACCGGAGCTTTAAGGAACAACGAAACAATAGTAACAAACACAAGACATTACGATTCTTTACTAAAAGCGTTAGATGAAATACAAAAAGTAAAATTTGGATTGGAAACGAATCTTTCTAGTGACTTAATCGCTCTTGATATTCGTGAAGCTTTATATCAATTTGGTCTTATTACGGGCCAGGTTTCAAACGACGAATTGCTTGGAAATATTTTTGCTAATTTCTGTATTGGAAAATAGCAGGACAAAATAACACGCAGTACTTGTACAAAATATCCGTTTAAATCGTTGTTGCATAACAATGTTATCAGCGAACAAAACTTAATAGGGAAAATCCTGAATAGAATTTATTATAAAATTCTTTTCAGGATTTTTTGAATTTAGATGCTACCGGATTAGAAACGCAGCTGATGCTAAACTTTACCAAAAGTAGAACAGGTCTTAACCCATTGTCAGGACGAAGATAAGGGAACGCAAAAATCTGCCGGGAATCCGGAAAAGATTCCGCCGATACGGATAAAAAATGTTGGAAGTGTTGAGATTAAACATCTCTGTATATAATCAAAATTGCCTCAATATTTTAAGTAACAAATTTGATAAAATAAAAGTAGTTGTTTTAATAAATCATGTGCTACTTATCCTGATATGCGGGCTAATATAATAACATTTACTGTTGAAAAATAGATATGCTGTCCGTGAGGTTTTCCCTTTCAATAAATGCATTTATGAATTCCTGCACCTCGCCTGCTGCCGCGGTTTCAATATCAAAAGAATTGATATGATACTCATCATCCTGATCCAAAATATGAATAATCTCCGTGTAGCCCCTGGCGATCAGGCTGCCTTTTAATTTAATAATATTTGACTGCTGCTTGCCGTCCAGCTCTTTTCTGACTTTTAGTTTCATCTCCTTTTCCATTGTCTTTGACTTAAATACTATATAATGCTCTTCAGTTATCAAATATAAAAATAATTTGGGCGGTTTTTGTCTTCAATGAAAAAATTAACTGTTCTTTTTTTCACTTGTCCAATCACTGTTTTCAAATGTAAATTTGATAAGAATTGGCCACTATCATATAAGGCATTTTAACACTATAACACTAATTTTAAGATTGGTACAATGAAAATAGCATAACAATGAAAATTTAAACCAGTACAACAAAGAAGAACTCAAAAATATCCTTACCATAGCCAGCAGCAGAATTTCTAAAACAATGGAAAACACAATATAAATTACAAGGAGCATCACTTGTTTGAAAAACTCGTGCAAAAGTGTGCGTGAAATAGCATTATTTTTTTTTTTATTATATTAAAATTTAGAATTAAAATGGAAGATTTAATAAGACAATTCGAAAACGACCTGAAAAACTATCTTGAAATTACTTTCAATTTTTCTAACGAGCAGGAGCCAATCAAAAAACTGGATGATATTGAAAAAACAGCCGGTCAGTACGTAGACAACTATTTGCTTAAAACCGATCTGATCGCCGCAGATGTTGCCCTGCCAGTACAGCACATACTCGACGAATTTATAAAAGCAAAATTTAAATAAAGTATATTTTATCGGTTTACAGTTCTTGTGCTTTAAATAAAAAAAAACTGCATTATATAAATAGCACAGGCTATTAGAATCAAACTGATATAAATTGCAATTTGATTATTTTTGGTCTTCTTCGTTTGCGTCGTAGTTAATGGCATTGTAGGCAGCTTGTGTAAAGAGAGAATCTGCTTCTTTTTTTCTACGAGGATTTTCTCCAAAAGCATAACTTCGTTATCCTCTCCGAGTGTCTACGCAAATGCCGCAAGTGCACCATAAGAAGCTATTTCATAATGTTCAATTTTTTGGGATAACGCAATAATGCCAGCATCACGAATCGATCCCGCTTATGTTTCCTCCATAATACTCTCCCCTTCCTTGATCAGGCCTTCCTGTTTTTAAAATATAAACTTCTGGAAATCCATCTCTTTTTACGAGAGGTACTTTGTACACCTTTCTGTTAATCCAATAAAATTCCAAATTCCGACCCAATTATTTGTGTTTCTTATAATTATATAATTTGATAAACCAATTCTATAAACCTGAACGCGCCATTAGCTGTAATTTTAATTTATCAAACAATTGAAAGTATCACTAAAAATAGTAAACTATGGAAAACTTAATTAATCAGGAGCATCTGGACGATATCAAGACATTAATCGAAGGTAAAATTGCTGATATTCCCGGAGAAGCACTACTTATTGGAGCAATAGGAACACTGCTTTTATCTTCCTATCTCAGTAAAACCGGACATAATCAGGCTGCTTCCTTCATTGGATCATTAGCTGTTCCTATAGCAGGAATTGGACTCGCCAAATACAAAGACCTTTTGAAATCGAAGATGGAAGACTTTCAGGAATCAATAAGGGAAGAGCTCATAAATACTACTGATCAGATAATGTAAATTATGCTTTGAAGTATTATTGCTCAGGCCGCTTACCGAAAGACAACTTTGGATTTCTGGCTGAGCGAAGAAACATGCACTGTATGAACGCAGTAGCAATAAAATATGCCGTTTGATATAAACCACAAAGAATAGCAGTTCTGGCCACATTTATTACGATAATAACCGCATCCACTTTAACCTCAGCGTCCATAGATGCGATAGTAAACTTTACTTTACAGGATTAAAATTAACTTTAAAACATTTTATTATGAATACAAATACAGGAGAAAATTACCGTCAGGACGACCAGGATTTTCAACAAGAGCAGACCAATGAAATGATCAATCATTCCTTCACTGAGAATGCGGAGCCCGATTACGGTGACGATTTGTTAAATGAAGATTCAGACAATAAAGAGTTCCAGGGCGATAGCGAAGATAACCAGGAATTTGATTCTGATAATCTGGACAATGAAAAGTTGGGCAATGAGGATTCCCAAACAGAGGATTTTAACAGAGACCAGCTTCAAAATGATGAACTAGGCAATGAAGAACTAACTAATGAAGGATTGGATGGCAAGGATGATAATGATCGTCCTTTCATTACTGGATAAAATTACCGATCAATAATGTAAGAAAGGAAAAAAGCGCAAATTGTAGAGGAGATTGCAAAAGGCTCTGTATTTTATCTCCTTTTTTCGTAATACAAGAATTGATGGATAAAAAAAAGCATCTGCAATGAGCAGATGCTTTTTTTTATCCTCTGGAACTATTATATCACAACTACATTTACTGCGTTAGGACCTTTTTTTCCTTCTGTGATCTCATAACGAACCTCATCGTTCTCACGAATAGTTTCTGACAGACCTGAAGCATGAACAAATACTTCATTTCCTCCATTTTTTGGTGTTATAAACCCAAAACCTTTTTCTTCATTGTAAAATTTAACTGTACCTTCTTGCATATTGATATATAATTTAGATCATAAATGTAAGATAATTAAGCTCACACCCTTGTACAATAAATTAAATAATTTTTACATAGATGAAAATTATGTAATTGGCGGTAAAAATTATATAAACAGAAAGCACTGCAAAATTTACAATTTGAAATAAAGATTGAAAATTAGTTTTGATATCAATTTCGGACTTAATTGTTGTGATGCATTTTAGTGTCCAAAATTTAAATACCCTTGCTAATGATCGAATATCATTCATAATGAAAATTGAACAAATTGTGTCTGTAATTATATAAAGCAAAAGGTTTTTTATAATTGTAAATTTACTTATTAAAATAATTTTAGAGCTCGGTAATTTGATCCAGTTTCCAGGAAAACTGCTTTAGTTCATCTTATATAACAATAACATATGGAAGAAGTTTTTTTTAAGGATTGGAAAAGCATAGGACATGTCGCGCTTGCTACTATTGTGGCATTTGTGACCTTATTTTTTTTCGTCAGAATCTCCGGGAAACGCACCCTGGCAAAACTTAACGCATTTGATTTTGTTGTAACAGTTGCTTTGGGATCGACGTTATCCTATATGATGTTGGCAATGGTTCCTATTATTGAGGGCGCTATTGTATTGCTACTTATAATAGCTTTGCAATACATTTTTGCATGGACAGCACGTTCTTCAAAGAAAATTGAAAAACTTATAAATGCAGTTCCCAGTCTTATATTTTACGATGGACATTTTATAGAGCATGCTATGGCAAAAGAAGCGATTACCGAAGGTGAAATATATTCAAAAATCAGGAATGCAGGAATTGATCATATTGATGAAGTAAAAGCGGTTGTACTGGAACTTAATGGCGAAATTACAGTAGTAAGAAAATCAAAAGGAAACGGTACAAGTTCATTGGATGACATTGAGGATTTAATGCATTAAATTTGAATTTTGGAAACTTTCTAATACTGTATCTGAGATTATCTTAAAATGGAATTCATTCGTATTGAAAAGAATGTATTGATGTTTACCTTACAATTTACTTATTGAAATTTTACATCTGGCGGACCAAAGTACATGGAAATTTTATAAAGTCTGCAAAAAGTTATGTAACAGCCAGTTTTCTTACTTAAATAATTTTACCTGTGTAAATTAACTCAAAAAAAAGGATCCTGTCATGAAAAACTCAAACAATCAAATTAGCGGAAAATTTGAAAAATGTCCTTATCAGATTTTGGCATATGGCGAAAATAATTGCGATGTGATATACCGTACTTCATATAAAGGTGACTGGGGAGATTGGGATGAACCGGTTAAAAATGTCCCGTCTGATTTGTCAGATGCTGAAGGAGTTCTAAATTAAATATACCACATAAAAATTTCCTTTAATGAAAATCGCCGAAGGAACTTTACATAAAAAATCTGCAATACGCAGATTTTTCTTTTTTATACAATATGCTTTACCGATAAATGAAATCTTCGAAAGAATTAAAATGATTAAACTAAGTCTTAATATTTTCATTGATCAAGCAATTTTTCTTCAAACAATGATGACAAGGAATTAAAACAAAATATTTAATCCAAAAAAAATGCTCAAAGTGAGTATTTTTTTTGGATTAAATATTTTTAAGCAGCATCAAGCAGACCTACTCCTGTTTTTTAAAACTTATCACAAGCCTTATTTTTCTGGATACTCTGATACTTTCTTAACAATAAATGATTTTGCCGCTTCCCCTTTTTTTAATATATACTGTATTTCTCGCAGCTGCCCGGTTGGATTGCTATTTGTATCATCCTTATTATAAATTTTAAAGCGCTGAACTAACATTTTTTTTTCAATAGAAAATTGATCATGCCCCATATATCCTCCGTTAATTTCCTTGTTTTCAGTAACCTGAGGGAAATAAATTTGACTTATAGATTTACCATTGTTTACAGAATATCCAATTACATCTCCATAGCTCCCACTACCGGCCGAAGTCGTATAAATCAATAACTCCGGAAATCCGTCAGAATCTAAGTCCTCAATTTCTGCATTCGTCACATTTCCTACCACTTCAGCTGTGATCTTTGTATTGTCAATTTTTAATCCTGATGGCTGGATTGTAAGTTGTTGAATTGAGCCTTTTCCGGTTGTGCTTACATCAAAACCGATATTTTGCATCGACAACAATTTTTTAAAATTGATTGAGTCAGCTTTATTTTCAACTAAAATTTCGTCATTTTTTTTGACTGGTTTCTCAACCGGCACTTCTTTTATACTTTTATCTGTATTGTCTTTACAACTTATAATTCCGCTAATCATAATTGTTGCCAATATGCATTGTTTTATAATAGCAGTAGTTTTTATTTTAATCATTTTACAGTATGTTTTTTAAATTACTAAACCTTCTGTTAATACATCAGTTTACATCTAAGTTAAGCATTGTTTTAGAATATACCTAGCAGACATGCTAACATGTTTAAAAAATATCTTGTAAAAAGTGTTCCCAGACTTAAACCCAGAAGTGCTCGTCATGCCTTAGTTGCTTCTTTATTAAAATGCCGACAGTGCTGCGCTTGGCATAATATTCAGGCATTTAATGCATTTGCAATGTTCCCTGGCTGAAAAGCTTTTGAAAGCGTCATTGAGCCATTAAAAAACAGTTTTCTAATTGATTAGCGATTAAATTAAATTGTTGAAATTTACTTCATGTAATTGCTGTTTTAATAAGTCAAGCATGTTATTTTAAAAGTTTAAATAGTACTTTTTTACTGAACCGTTATTCCTTTATAGTGCTCCTATCATCGTAAGCCATTCGGGCAATCTCATCTTTTCTCTTAAAGCTAACTCCCTTATTGTTTCCGGAAAGTTTAAATAAAGCCAAAGCCTTATTGATTGGCACAATCTTCTCTTCTAATGGTGCATCACTTCGCATTTTGGCTGACCAGAGCATTACCCATGCTTCTGCAAGATTATCTAGTTGATCTGTTTTACTTAATAAAGCTATTGCACCCCTGGCGCATCTTTCCAACATCTCGTCATCATTCCGTACTTCATAAAGCATTGAAAGCTGAAGATAAGATTTTCCTCCATAAATATCAGAATGCAAATCCTGGCTAAGCTTAAGGGCTTCGTTCGCATAGTCAAATGCCTTTTTAAATTTTTCAGGCTTGTAATAGTAATTGTCATACCAGTCACTTAATTTCAATAATGCCTTTATTTTATCAGCTCCTTGTAATATTATCAGGGAGCTCTCGATTTTCTTTACCTCCAGCGCAGTAGACAATGCTATCTGGGATTTTGCACTAAACGAATTAACAATTAGTAGCAGGATAATAATAAAGTATTCTGTGCTGGCAGATGGTTTCATCTATTAATTGTAAAAGTTAAAATGCTAATTCCAAAGTTATTGATAAATTGGAGTATAATAATTAAGAAAATTCATTTTTTAAGACCAACGATATATCGTTGTTTTTTGAGTTTTATGTATGTCAAAATTCTCTTCTTTAATAAATAGTAACTCACCAGATTTTTAGACAAAAACATGATAAATGATTGCATCAATAAGATTTGGCCTGTGCACATCAAAACTATCATTTGTAATATTATTGTTTAAAGTATAACTTATTTTACGCTATAATTTATAATATATGTTTTCATAGTTAATCATTTGATTTACATTTACTTGTATTTTAAAAATGAAAACAAATGAAAAGCAACCTTGGTTTTATTCTTGTCATAATAGCAGTAATGGTACAAATAAATATGGAGGCCCAAAATTTAAAACTCCATCCAAAAGGTTATTTTTCGGCTCGTGGAATAGAGGTTACTGTTTTCGATGATATCTATCCCGACGGTCATCAAACAGGCGTGACCATGATTCAACATGGTGAGCGCGTTATGGCTAACGGAGATTTGAGATTGGAAATTTCACCGGGACAATGGTCTCCCGTACCAAAAGAAGCAGAGAAAAAAGTAGATCCTGCAGCGCAGACCATTTCACAGTCCTTATCCTATCCGGATGAAACTAAAAATCATGTTGGTTTTAATCCGATAGATTATCCGGATTTGAAATTTAAATACAAAGTAAACGTTACGCCTACTGAAGGAAATAATTTCCGGATTACGGTTGATTTAGAAAACGAGGTTGACGTAAAATGGTTAGGCAAAATAGGTTTTAATATTGAATTGTTTCCAGGTGATTTATTTGGAAAATCGTATATCTGTGATGGAAATTTTGGCATTTTTACCCATTCTCCTTATGGACCCGTTCAGCAACAAATTGATGGACAGAACCTCGGAACACCGCTTTGTAAAGGGAAGAAAATTACAATTGCTCCTGAAAGCGATTTGTCAAGAGTAACTATCGAATCTAAGTTAGAAGATATTGCTTTGTGGGACGGGCGAATCAATCATAATAACGGTTGGTTTATTGTACGCGCTCCAATCTCTAAAAATTCCGGAAAAAGGGTTGTCGATATTGTCGTTTCTCCAAATGTTATTCCAAATTGGACGTACAAGCCAGTTGTTCAGGTTTCACAAGTGGGTTATTATCCAACTCAGTCAAAAGTTGCCATTTTGGAGACTGATCCAAACGATATGGAAACATCAGATGTAATTTTGATAAAACATGACGAATTAGGCAAAAAAAACATCAAAACCATAAAGCCTAAAAAATGGGGTGATTTTTTAAGATACAACTACTACCAATTAGACTTTTCTGAAGTAAAAGAAGAAGGAATGTATACATTGAGCTATAGGGGCAATGAAACTTCTTCTTTCCAAATTAGTAAAAAATTGTACGATCGAAATGTTTGGCAGCCTATTTTGGAATACTTTTTACCCGTTCAAATGTGTCACGTGAGAGTGAATGAAAAATATCGAATCTGGCATAACTACTGTCATTTGGATGATGCGCAGATGGCTCCAATTAACATCAATCATTTTGATGGTTATGTCCAGGGATCCTCAACACTTACAAAGTATAAACCGAACGAAGTTGTTCCGAATTTAAATCAGGGTGGATGGCATGATGCGGGAGATGATGATTTAAGGGTTGAATCTCAAATTGGTACTATTTGGAATCTCGCTTTAATGCTGGAAGAATTTAATATTGAATCGTACGATGCAACCAGTATTGATAATGATAAGAAAATAGTAGAAATTCATCAGCCAGATGGTAAATCAGATGCTTTACAGCAAATGGAACACGGACTTGCCTCGGTTTTGGGCGGCTATCGTTCTATGGATCGTTTATACAGGGGAATTATTACCAATGACTTAAAACAATATGTCCTTCTTGGTGATTTTGGGGGTGTGACCGATAATAAATGGAGCGCTAATCCAAGTGCCAAAGATGATGACCGATGGGTTTTTACAGAAGATAATCCGGACAGGGAATTGTATGTGGCTGCCGGACTTGCGGCTTCGTATCGTGTTTTAAAGAGCACTAACCCAAAATTAGCAACTGAATGTCTGGAAACTGCAAAGGCACTTTATCAAACTTCTTTTGCAAAATCTAAAAAACCGGATAACAAAATAATGGTGCTTGTTGAGTTGGCATTGGCAACTAATGAAGCCATTTATATCAATGAAATTGAGCATATGCAGGAAGAAGTTTTGAAAAATTTTGGAAAGTTAGGATGGAAAGTTGGCAGAGTAAAACAGCTTATCAAAGATAAATCGTTCCTTAGTAAATTAAACTCCGAAGCAGCTAAATGGAGCGCCAAAACCAAAAAAAATGCACTGACCGATTCCCCGTATGGAGTTCCTTATACACCTAATATTTGGGGAGCAGGATGGACTTTGCAAGAGTTTGGTGTTCAACAATATTATTTTTCCAAATCATGGCCAGAGTTTACTACTTCTGAGGTATATAGTAATGCATTGAATTTTATTCTTGGAGTTCATCCAGGTAATAATACAGCCTCTTTTGCATCTGGAATCGGATCAAACTCCTTGTTGGTAGCATATGGTATGAACCGCGCAGACTGGTCGTACATTCCGGGAGGAGTTACTTCTGGCACGGCGCTTATCAGACCCAATTTACCTGAACTTAAAAAATGGCCTTACTTTTGGCAGCAAACAGAATATGTTATGGGTGGCGGCTCTACCGATTTTATGTTTTTAGTGCTTGCGGTACAAAAACATTTTGGAAAATAAATTTCAGCAAAAATAAAAGGATAAAATACACCAGTCGCTTGTTGTATTTTATCCTTTTTAATTATATGGCAGTCCTGATTTACTTTTCTGTTGCCCTTAACAAAATTGTTATCATCAATTGCTATTTATTTAAATAACTTAGAAGCAAACTGATTTAAACACCTGCGCCATGTAAGCCATTCGTGAGCGGTTTCAGGCGATTCGTAATAGACATATTTAATTCCCTGTTGATCCAACATGGTTTTAAAAGCACCAATTGATTTAGGAAACGGACTCGGTTCTTTAGTTCCTAAACCTAACCAAAAAAGTTTTATTTTTTTATTAAGTGCCGAACCGTCTTTGTATTTTCCTTCTAAAAAATTATTAGCGTCAATTGGGTCTATACTCGGATAATTAGCTGTACCGCTAAATCCGCCATAGTAGGAAAAAGTATCCAGATGGTTCATCATAATACGCATCGTTTGATTGGCTCCCATAGAAAGACCGGCAATCGCTCTGTGTTCGCGACTGGCTATCGTACGAAACTTAGTATCAATCATCGGAATAACTTCGGTAATAAGCACTTCTTCAAAAATAGATTCCGGACGTTCTTTTTTATTCTTGGATTCGTTGGTTTGTGGCTTATAAGCATACCCATTATCCATTACAATAATCATAGGAGTTGCTTGTTTTAAAGCAATCAGATTATCTAGAATTAAATTTGCTTTACCCTGAGAAGACCAGCCAGTTTCGTCTTCAAAACTTCCGTGTTGTAAATAAAGTACCGGATAACGAGTTTTTGTATTTTCAGTATAACCTGGAGGTGTATAAATAAAACAACGCCTAAAAGAATTGGTTAGTTTTGAGAAGTAAATGTTTTCGCTTACCAAACCGTGTGGTACATTTTTCAACGCAAAAAAATCCTGATCTCCCGACGGAATCTCTATGCCACTGCCCCATCTTCCGGCACCGTAGAAATACAAACTGCCCGGATCCGGAACCGAAGCCCCGTCAATGTTTAGCTGATAATAATGAAATCCTTCATCCTGCGGATTCGATTCTCCTGTCCAGACGCCATTCGCGTCTTTTTGCATATCGTATTTCACTCCGCCAAGATCGAGTTGGACTTTATTTGCACCGGGTGCTGAAATACTGGCTCGTACACGTCGTTGCGAATTAACCTGTGGAAATTGTTTATCTGCCTGATTAACTGATGAAGGTTTGAAATCTTCGACAATTTGTGTTTCCTGACTCCAGCCTGATACAAAACACAAGCAGGAAATTAATAGGGTAATATTTAGAAATCGTTTCATTTTTATATTTTTTTATGTTGTGGTTAATTTTACCGCAAAGGCCGCAAGGTTTTTTTGTTATTGTGTTTACGTTGTCTTTTAAGTCCGCTAAGCTTTGTCAATAAAACTTTGCCTCATTCGTGAGCTACCACAGAGATACACAAAGGTTTCGCAGAGATTCGCAAAGTTTTTATTTAATCTCGCAAAAATATTTGATCTCGCAAAGGCGCAAAGCTTTTTTAATTTTTCTGTGTAGCTCTGCGTAAATCTCTGTGTATCTCTGTGGTAGAATTATAGTCAATACGTTGCGACCTTTGCGTAATCTCTTTGCGCGCCTTGCGGTTAAATTTAAGCATCCTTATTATTTTTCCTTAGCCAGATCATTTACAGCATTCGCCAGAAAAACATACCATGCGCCACCATCAATTATACATTCATTTTCGCCCCAAAAAAATGGCCAGTCGTCTTTATTCTCTAAATAATCCGGTTTAAGAAAAATAAGACCCGGAACTACACCGCCGGCAATTGTAGTGAAATCCGCGCGATTACCACCATACGCTACTTTTTTGGATCTGTTTCCGACTGCATTCACAAAGGATAAATTAGAATAAGGATGACAGCCTAAAACATAATTCAGTCCCTGATAAACACTTTCTTTGTCCATGATATCAGGATAAATTTTATGAATATAATAATTCGTACTTGCCCAGTTAATAACCTGTGAACTTCCTCCCCAGCCTCTTTTTGCAATCGGCACACCATACGGATTTTCAGCATTTTCCTTATCCATTTTCTCTTTGTACTTGACTACATAACCACGTAATTTTTGTTTGTAAGCAGCATCCATAGAAGAAGCGGCCAATAACGCGGAGTTCATATTAAAATCTAAATTATCATCCAAAAGCTTCCATATTTTATCTTCAAAACCTTTTTTATACTGCGCGTCTTTTGTGCTTAAGTAGAGTTGCAGGATAGCAATCATATCACTCCCTTTACCCCATCTCGACATTGGACTGTTATCCGGTTTTGCTTTTTTATCTATTTCAGTTGCTTCGTTCGTCAACTTTTTAGCAAGAGTTAAACATTTGGCAGCAAGTGCATCATTATAACCTTTAAGAGCTCTGCTTGCAGCTGCCAATGCCCCAGCAGTTCTGAAATCCAAAAATGAAGTTCGGTTGGTAAAAGCCCATCTGTCATCTTTTGTACCGCTGGAAACGCCATTAGATTCAAAAGGTTTAAGAGCGGGATTATACGGCAGATTATCGGTTTCGGTTGAAGCATCTCCCAAATGATGGTACTGATGCAGATTGGGCACAACAATCCCTCTTACAGGATGTCCAATATTTTCAATTTGTGCGACAAGATTCAAAACGCCATGCTCAATTTGCTGCAGCATATCGGGTTGACCATCCGGACGATGAATATCTACAAATTGTGTTTTTTGATCAATATAGGTTTCGTCTCTGTCTACTTTGAAAGCTTCCCATGATTCTACAAAACTATTGATAACACTCACATGCGAAAAAGTCTGAATGTCAAAATCACCGGCATCAAACCAGCCTCCAACAGACATTCCCGGAATACGTTCTAAAGGTTTGTACTTTGTTTCAGTTGTTGGACCTTGTTTATAACCATCAAAGTGCTCGTGGTTAACTGGCGCCTGAAGACAATCGTCTAAAAAAGGTCTTCCGTGCCAGACTCTGTACGCCTCGTTCACTTCCATGTGATCCATTTGAACAGGAAACCAGACATCCATAGTTGGATACCATATCTTCGAATAAATATCATCCTCTATCTGAAAAGTGTTTGTTTTTTGATCGCCATATTGAATATAATAAAGTCCTTTTTCTTTGATAGCACAAAAATCAATCTGTGCATAATTATATCTTAGATAATTTCCCCAAACCTTGACATCAACTTTTAATTTCTCTGTAAATTTTCCGTCGGCACCAAGTTTAAAAAGCGACGCCGTGCTTAGCGCTTTGTCATTTTTATCCAGTTCGACAACCGCTATTTTCTTTTGACCCGGCATATATCCCACTTGTGAAAAACCAATTACGGGTTCTCTTTTCCAATTGGGTATCGCATTAGGTTCTACATACCAGGTCATTACTTTTCCTTTTTTGTTTGACGGTAGCATACTTCTGGCTATAAACCATCCATTCTGCCCCAAATTCCTACCATCAAAAAGCATTACATCCTGATCTTCAGACTGAATTTTTACGGTACGCTCCGGATTCTCAGGTGCAAAGATGAAACTCTTACCCGCTTCTAAAGGAAGCGTTTCTATAAATTCATTCCTTCCACGATCATCAAATGTGGTATGTCCGGCAAACTGAGGGATTTTTTCAGCTAAAGGCCGAATCTCGGTATTACTTGCAGGATATCGGGGAAAATTTCCCGCTTTTCCGTCTACAACATAATTGCTTTCAAAATAAGAAGTCGGTATAAATTCCATATTAAATCCGGCCTTTCCTTCTAAAGCTTTTGGAACGGGGTTTTCTAATACAACATCGATAACAAAACCTTTTCCTTTTGATGTGACTATGATTTTGGAATCAAAATTAAATTCCTCATATCGTAATGTGACTTCAATACTATTGTTTGCCTTGTCGACTTTTCGGCTAAGCATTTTCGGAATTAAATCCCATTGTTCCGGTGTATTTTGAAGTCTGATTGCTCCGCCAGTTACCGTTCTGACGCCATGATGAATAAACTCTATTCCAGCCGTTTTTTCATCGAAAAACATTCCATTGTATTCATTATTAAAAACCCAGACATTGAGTCCCGGGGTTTCGAAATAATCTTTATCGTTTAATACTAAAGTTTGAGAAAAAGAACTATTAGACAGGCTGAAAAAACAAATAAATAAAAATACCTGATGCCATGCCGGCATTCTAAAATAGAACAGAATCCTGGAAATGTTATTAAGTTTACGCATAATTTAGATTTTAATTTTTAGTAAAAACTTATTCTTTAAACAAAAGCGGCGCTAATTCTTTAAAGCTGCGACGCCAGGTTTGAAATTCATGTCCGGTGTTTTCAGAAATATAGGGAACGGCATTAAAACCAGCAGTCTTAAGATTTGACACAGCTTCTTTAATACCATCAGGACGCTCTTTACTACCACAGCTTAAAAAGATCAGTTTGACTTTTGATTTGTCTTTAATATCTTCCGGTTTATAAGTTCCACCACTAAGAAGTGCATAGTGAGAGAAAACTTCCGGTTTATTGAGTGTTATCGATTTTGTTTCCATACCTCCCATCGATAAACCCGCCATGGCACGATTCGTCTGATTAGCAAGCGTTCGGAAATTGGAATCCACATACGGAATTAATTCTTCTGTAACAACCGTCTGAAAGGGCTCTATTTTAAAACTTGCTAAGCCACCATATTTAATTTCATTCGTCATTCCGTAGGTCATTACGATCAGGAATGGTTTTATTTTACCTTCTGCAATTAAATTATCCATGATCAAGTTAACACGTCCCTGATTGCTCCAGGCAGTCTCGTCTTCTCCCCAGCCATGTTGTAAATACAAAACCGGATATTTTTTTGCTTTCTCTTTATCATAACCTGGCGGTGTGTAAACATAGGCTCTGCGTGCGGTATTGGTGCTTTTTGAAGGAAAAAGAATTTGCTGTACATTTCCGTGCGGCACATTTTTCAGGGCATAAAAATCCTGATCGTGAGCTGGAATTTCGATTCCGCTTTCCCAGCGGGTTGAGCCGTAAAAATTAAGTGCGCCCGGATCGTTAAAAACGCCTCCGTCAACAGTAACATGATAATAATGAAATCCTTCATCCATGGCGCCGGCGGTAGTACCTTTCCACAAACCATCTTCTCCTTTAGTAAGGGTGGTACCTCCTTTTGCGCCACCTAGTCCCAGGCTTACTACAACAGATTTAGCTTCGGGCGCCATAATTTGAAATCTGGCATAACCCTGAGAATTGACTTGCGGATATTCCTGTCCAGGTTGATTGACAGTTGAAGGTTTAAAATCTTCGGCAATAGTTGTATTGGTTTGTGAAAAACCAACAAACCCTGATAAAATAAAAGCCCATACGAGCACAACTGTATACTGTTTCATATTTTTATTTTTTAAGTTTAAAATTTATTTAACTGCCGGATTTATAATTTGATAATTTCCACTTAAATGCATTAAGCTGAAGAGATACATTAAGCCATCGTAGTACGGATCAAAGTAACCATCCTCATACGGTTCGAGTTTTGCCTTCCAAAGTGCGTGAACAAAATCCATACTTTGCTTATCGGGATTGACTAGTGAGGCTGTAGCTGAAGTTGCTACTAATCCTATAGAATGTCTGAGTTTTTTAACTGGACCGGCCTGCAGAATAAATTCCGGTTTAGAACCATCCAGATTAAACTGATCATCAAAAGTGTCTAATCCTTTTGATCTTAAAAAATTTTGAAATTTTCTGGCATACTCTTCCTGCCACTTTTTATCTTTTCCATACCAGGTATAATCCATTGCGATATTCATTGGCACACGCCACGAATCATAACGAAATCCTGGTGGCATCCATGGTGTAGGATGAGGTTCTCCAGTGAATTCGGTATAGTCTGAATTGAGTCCCGTTAGCGGATGAGTCGCTTTATGAAGAAAATTACGGGACACCTCGGCACATTCTCTATAAAACTGCTCGTGGCCATCTTTGGCATACAGGGCCCATATTTCATAAAAGGCAGGAACATGATAAGAAGGGTCAGTCCAGTTGTAACCGCCTCCTTCCGGAACGAAGGAAATTTGCTTGTGTTCGGTGTTGATGATGTTATGAACATTTCCGGTACCGTCTTTTTTCCACATGGCATCCAATATTCTTCTGGCTTCGTTGTAGTAATGAATTCCTGTGTTATTTCCCCATTTGTTAGAAGCAAAAAGTAAACTGGTTACATAATATAATTCTCCGTCTGAAGCAGAACCTGCCGAGTTTTGTTTCTTCGTTTCCGGATTGACACTCCACGCAAAATAACCTTCTCTTGGTCCTTCCTGATGTTGCATGTATTTTACTGACCACCTCCAGATTCTATCAAAAACCTCTTTTTTATTGAGCTGAACGGCAACCATCATACCATATGACATTCCTTCGGTACGGACATCTTTATTTTTGACATCGGAAACATATCCTAAAGAATCGCCTTCCTCAAAATATACTTTGTTCGGTCCTTCAAAAACATCATAATAAGCTTTGGCTAATTTTTTATCTATTTCAGTCTGACTATAACCGGCTTCCTTGAAAAGATTGCGGTATTGCTGTTTTGATTCTGATTTTTCTGCTTTCTTTTTAATTTGACCAACGGCTAAAACGGGTAAAATCAATCCGAATACCAATACCAAAACGTGAATTCTAATCAGAAATTCATTTGTTAAACTTTTATCTATTATCATAATTTATCTTTTTAATATTTAATTCTAAACCAATCAAAATCAACATATCCGCCAGTATTTTTTGTGGCATAATTGAATAACCCAAAACGATAGCCCATAAAATGCGGAAGTGTGTACTTCATTTTTAAAGTGTCGCCTATCGGATTCCACACTTTTCCATCTAAACTGTAAAAGAAATTGGCTTCATCTTTTTTGTTCGTAAAATCACAATCAATTTTTAAATAAATCTGATTTTGATCTAAAGGAATTTGTTGCACTTCAATAGCTTTATCTTTATCAGTTGCCATCATTACAATTGATTTTTTATTCCCTTCAGCTTTCACCCCAACTAATCCGTATTCTTTTTGTAGAGCTGATAATCCGGCAAAATCACCTTCTTTCATTTTGGAAACATCTAATGAAACAGAAGCTGAACTTTTTGGACCAATTGTACGTTGTGTGAGGGTGTTTCTGGCTAAAAGAAAATCAGTATCAATTCTTCCTGTCTTAAGACGCAGGAATCCTTTTCTCTCTTTTAAAGACCAAAGTGCATTATCCGGATTGTGGTTCCATTGCCAGACTAATGGCAAGGTTTCTTCTCCTTTCTTTGTATTGAATTCATCAGAAGCAACCAGATTCGGAATTAAACCTTTACTCTCAGGCAGGTCTAATTTTTCGGGAACTTTTCCATTTTCTCCTAATATTGGCCAACCGTCTTCCCATTTTACAGGAACCAGATACGGAATTCTGCCAACAGCTCCAAAATCGCGGAAAAGATAGGAAAACCAGCGTCCGTCAGGCGTATCAATCAATCCGCCCTGAGCAACACCTAAATCCTGCAAGGATACTTTTCCTTCCCATGGACCATTAATATGGTCTGCCCTGTGAATGATCACGGTACGCATTCCGCCCTGAGGCCAGCAAATATTAAAGAGGTAATATTTTCCTTTTATTTTAAATAATTGTGAACCTTCAGCACCCAACATGATGTTATTTCCTGCAGGGGCACTGGCATTTTCTATAATAACTTTCTCGGGAACACCTTGATTGATTCCGGTTAAATCGGCATTTAATTCTACCAATTTGATTTGACCTCCACCGTAAATTAAATATACTTTGCCATCATCATCAAAAAACAGGGAATGATCGTGATACGAAGGTTTAAAAGAAACTTTTTGCCAATTTCCCTTCTCTATGTCTTTCGTTTTAAAAATATAAGTCTCACCAGTTGTTCCGGAAAAAGTGGTTACATAATACATTCCGTTATGAAACCGTAAACTACTTGCCCAAGAACCTCTCCCATACATACTTTTTCCATCCGTCAAATTTAATTCCGGCATCTCGCCCAAAGTATCATAGGCATAGTTGATCAGTTTCCAATTGACAAGATCAGTCGATTTCATAATGGGAAGACCCGGACTCATGTGCATGGTTGTACTGCTCATATAATAATTTTTGCCAACTCTGATGATTGCCATATCAGGCACGTCAGCAAAAAGTATCGGATTTTTGGCTTGCGCCGAAACAATAGCCTGAATCAGCAAAACAAAGAAGACAAAAAGGAACCTAATTCTTTTTTTCATGGTACAAAAGATTAAATTAAGAGACTCTATTTGATTTTGCTGACACCTTCATTAGTTTGTATTATTTTTTGAATAGTTCCATCCTCATTATAATACATATAGTCTACACAAACAGAACGTCTGTAGCTTCCTCCTGTAGGCAAACTTCCATTGTGATAAAAAAAGTATGATTTGCCTTTGTAATCAATAATACCCGGGTGAGTCGTAAAACTATTGGATACGTTTTCCTGAATAATACCCTGATATTCCCAAGGTCCTGTTGGTTTTTGGGCAGTACAATATTCAATCATTTCGGGTTTTGTTCCGGCGCTGGCATAGACTAAATAATAAATTCCTTTGCGTTTATACACCCATGGTCCTTCAATATAATTTTTAGGTTTGAAAGTCGTGATCTCGCCATCAAGTTCAATCATGTTCTTTTTGAGTTTTACCCATTTACAGCTTCCGTTACCCCAAAACATATACGCCTGACCATCGTCATCCACAAATACGGTCGGGTCAATATCATCCCATGCATACTTCATATCGGTAGTCATTTCGTTAATGATAAGCGCTTTGCCAATTGCATCCTTAAAAGGACCAGTCGGACTGTCAGAAACGGCTACGCCTATCGCAGCACCGCCTCCGCTCACCTCGTCTTTTTTGTGAAACGTAGAAACGAACCAATAAAACTTTCCTTTTCGTTCTATACATTGTGCTGCATAAGCATCTCCGGTAGCCCAGGAAAAGGTTCCTGGTGAAAGCGGTGCACCATGGTCTTTCCACGTTGCCATATCGGTAGTCGAATACACACGCCAATCGGCCATTTTATAGTTGGTGTCCTGCTCGGTTGCTACATCATGTCCCGTATACAAATACAAGGTGCCCTTGTGCACAATAGGTGCCGGATCTGCAGTAAAAACATTCTTAATAATAGGATTTTGTGCTGTACTTTTAAATAGAAATAAACAGCACAATAGTGCAAATAAAATTTTAGTGTGGTTTTTCATTGTAAACTTTTTTGGTTTATATAGTTAATAGGTAATGTGGTGGTAATTATAGCATTGTATACATTTTATTATTTTGTCTTTTTTATTACTACTTTCTTTCCGGCATATTGTATTGTTTCAGAAATAGTATCATTCTGTTTTCCAGAGATCCATACAATATTCATAGTATACATGGAAATTTGATTCTTATAACTTCCTTTTTGTTTTTCCAAAGTCAGGGTTTGATTTTTCTCGTTCCAGAGCATCGGAATCTCGATATGTTTTCCTTTTTCATAATTGTAATTATCACCTTCGTCATTATAAAGTGTGAATACTGCATCCTTCCCGGTATAAATTCGAAGTTCAAGTTCATCCTGTTTCGAATTTGTATGTTGAATAACATTGCCCATAGGTACAATTGAACCTTCTTTTACAAAAACCGGAATTTTATCCAGTGGAGCCGGAGTCGAGATCGTTTGTCCTCCTTCAAAGCGTTTTCCGGTCCAGAAATCAAACCAGGCATTTTGTTTTGGCAAGTAAACATCCCAATTCATAACTTCAGGAGCAGTAACGGGTGCTATTAAAAATGCTTTTCCAAACATGTATTGATAAGCTTTGCTCACAGCAATTGTATCCTCCTTGAAATCCATAAGTAAGGGACGCATCAATGTTGAATTATTCTTGGTGATCTGCCAGGCTTCTGAATATATATAGGGAAGTAATCGATATCTAAGATTGAGCATGGATCGCATATTACTTTCCACTTTTTCTCCGTATTTCCAGGGCTCGGTTTCTGTTTGATAACCGTGCATACGAAATATGGGATTAAATACGCCCCACTGGAACCAGCGCGTCAGGATTTCATGATACTTTTCATCAGTGTATTGTGTCGGGCCCGGTCGAAAGAAACCGCCTATATCGGTAGTCCAGTAAGGCATTCCTGTTAGATTATAGTTTAGGCCTGCCACAATTTGACGTTTGTAAGCGTCCCAATCCCAGCCTATATCTCCCGACCAATTGATAGTACCATAACGCTGCTGTCCTAAAAAGGCAGATCGGGTCAAAATAGCGACTCTTTTATCCGGATTCGTTTTCCTCTGACCTTCGTAAACGGCTTTACTGACAAATAAGGGATAGGTCAATCGATAAAAATCACCTAAACCAAAATAAGTCTGCTTTCCTCTTAAAGCATCATTTTCAGGTTCAGTGGCGTCCATCCACCAGGAATCTACTCCAAGGGTAAATAAATTTTTATCCAAGGCATTCCAATGCGTTTTTTGCGTTTCCGGATTATAAATATCGATCCACGGACTGTTCGGAATAAATAAATTTTTGGTTACATATTCCTTTCCAATTTCAGATTCCTTATTTAAATTTTCCCAGACAGAAACAGAAAAATGAGCGTTTAGATCGTGAATTTCTTTTATGAATTTATCGGGTTCCGGATAATGGGTTTCATCAAACTTTGGTACGCCCCAGCCATATTTACCCCAATATTGCCAGTCCTGTACAATTACATCTACGGGTAAATTACGTTTTCTGAATTCTTTTACTGTTGAAACTAAATGTTCTCCCGAAGTATAACGTTCACGGCATTGCCAAAATCCAAATGCCCATTTTGGAAGCATCGGCACATTGCCGGTAAGATTGCGGTAAATAGTGATGATTTCGTCTGTATTATTTCCTGCAAAAACAACATAATCCAATGATTTTGCGTTGGGAGATTTAAAAACTGTTTCGTTATCAGAAAGTTTAAGACTAAGAGATGGCGTATTAGTCGATTTACAAATTACTTTTACCGTATGCTCACCCGCCTTTAAATGAACTAATTTACCTACTGCCGGCGGAAGCCATAAATTAGATTGATTGATTACATCATTACCATCAATAACAACTAAATGACGGCTATCCATTTCGCCAAGATCAAGAAATATCGAATATTCTCCCTCTTTGGCCACAGAAAAATTTCCCGAATAGATGGATTGCTGTTGTGAAACTTTCTGTGTACCCGAAGTTGTGGTCACTTCAACTTCTTTTTTCTCACCTTCATTTTTACTATTCTTAACCAAAGAAATTTCCTGATTAGTCGGATTAAAATAGGTCAGCCCATATTGATTCCACATTAAGCCATATCCTTTGTTTGAAACTAAAAACGGAATAGCGATTTGTGTATTGATCTGAATTAATTTTCGTGTGACGTTTTTTAAATTATAAAAACCATCCTGAAACTGTCCCAATCCGAATAAATACTCATTCGGAGGAGATTCAAACCCCTGTTCAGCAATAAAACAAGATTCTCCAAGAATAGTATCAGGTTTTAATAACCTTGTATTTGCCTTTTCACTCAGAAAGATTTTACCTGATTTATCGCTATAAGTTAGTACACCAGTTTTTTTATTGTACACAACTACAATACTTTTTGTACTGATTTCTAAACTACTGGCTGTTACTTTTAATGCAAAATGAGGTATTGCAGGTTTATTTATCAATACAAACTCCTGTTCTTCTTTTTTATTTCCGATTTGATATTGTACACGGACCGATTTTTCGGTCAGTGGAATGATACGTAAAACTCCTTCAGCTAAGTTTATAGATAACTCATGTTTGCTTACAGCATGTTTTATATAGTGCTGCGCCTTCACAGAAGTGAACAAAAAGTTTAAAAGTAATATGCAAATAATCTTCTTCATATCCGGCTATTTATAAATTGGCGTTAATGTCATTACAAAACCTCCTCTGCGAAGGACTTGTATGTCAACAGTTGAGGTTATATCTACTTCCATCACTTGCGAGGCAAAAGCCTTATCATGATCGCCATCAGCAATTAAAAGGGCACGATAAGTAACGCCTTTCTCTAAAAAAGAGAAGCTGAGTTTCTTTGTTGTCTCTTTCTTTTCAGAAGATCTAATTCCTCCAATGTACCAGCAATTTCCCTTTCGGCGGGCAATAGTCACGTCCTGACCCGGATAACCGTCTATAAATTTTGTATCGTCCCATGATACAGGTACTTCTTTGAGAAAAGTTTTAGCTTCTTCAGGCAATTCATAATAACCTTCCGGCCGGTCGGCGAAATGCTGCAGCGGAGATTCAAAAAGTACTGAAAGCGCCAGTTCATGTCCATAAGAAGTATGATGCGGAAATTGCGAATTTGTAAAAGTAACCGGCGTATAATCCATTGCTCCTACTACGTTTCTTGTAAAGGGCAAAATCGTATTATGTTCCGGCGCTGTAATTGAAAATTCAGGGCCATTATTATACCATTCTGCTCCTCGTACTGCTTCGTACGTCATTAAATTTGGATAAGTGCGCGACCAGCCACGTGGCACAATGCAGCCATGAAAATAAACCATCATTTCAAACTGAGCAGCATCTTCTAAAATATCCAAATAATATTGGATCATATCCTGTTTTTCACTTTCGAAAAAATCAACCTTAACACCAACAACACCAAGTTTTTTCAATTTTGTAAATTCTTCAACCCTGTTTTTATGCGTAAGCATCCTGTCTTTTGGTGTCGAAGGAACCCACGTATGATCTCCTCCCGAATTATACCATATCAAGGGTTTTATTCCTTTGGAATGTATATATTGTAGGGCATTATCCAAATTTCCACCATTTGTCATACTATCCCATTCCCAGTCCAGAAGCGTGTATGGCCAATTCATTTTTTCGGCTAAGTCGGCAAACGCACATACGGTTTTATAATCTTTGGTTCCATGATTGCTGGACCAGTAATTCCACGATACTTTTCCCGGTTTGATCCAGTCTGTAGTTATAAAACGGGTTGGCGTTGCTACATCTTCAACTAAAGTACTTTCTACAATATCAGCTAAACTTCCTATGGTAATAACTCTCCATGGCGATTTCCACGGAAGTGAAATATTTGGTTTAGACTCCCCTTTACCCCTGCCATCTGTAGGATCGGGGAAAGTAAGTTTATAAGTATTGATGTCCTTTATATTACTTAATTTTGTTCCGCAATACGTACGGTCCAGATCAGCTTCATGAAGCAGATACCAGCAGGATTGATCTGTCGTGTTAAACAGCGCCGGATAACACCACTCTTGTTGTGTTATCGTTCCATTCTCAGTAGCGGCGTACAAACCTTCATTTGCCGGATTCCATTTCTCCAGCCATCGTTTGTGTTCTTTTGGTATTTGATAGGCGGTGAACTCGTCATTAATAGTAAAAGAACCTTTTTTCTCTGGAAACTCATAACGGAAAGCAAGTCCGTCATTGTACGCTCTTATAATCAGATTTAATTTTGCTTTTTTTGGATTCTCAAAAGAAACAATTACTTCGTTAGCAGTATTTTGACGTATGCTCTTTTTGCCGAAAGGAAGTTCATAATGTTCTTTTATTAACCGAATATTAGTAGCTTTTAAAAAACGAAGTTCATTTGAAAAATCCTGATCGCTTCTTGAAAGTCCCACCTTTATTTTTGAAATTATTTCAGATGAATTAGTAGTTGTATGATAATTTACTTTTAAATACCATTCTCCCTGAGTTTGAGAATCCGTAGTATTCAAAACCACTACAATCTTATTATTTGGCGATTGTAATTGTACTTGCTGTGATCTTGAATGGAAGCAACTAAGCAGAGCAAATGACACTAAAATAATTTTAAACTTCATGATTTTTCTAGTTCATTGTTATTATTTCTTTTATCGTAATCGAATTACAACTCATATAATTCTACCCTAATGAAAAAGCCGAAAGTGATTAAGCTTCCGGCTTTTAATTTAAAAACTAATACTTACACTCAGTTACAAACCAATCTTGTAAAATAACACTTATAACCAACATTAATTTTTAAATATAAACTCAACTCTTTATTGTTTTAATCGCATAGCAATTGTAAATTTTAATTAGTGTATTTATAACAAATATAAAAAATATTAATGATAACACAACCGGTTGCTTAATAATTTTATTAAGATATTACTAAAAAAGTGTGCTTTAAAAAACATTTCAACTAATTTATCATGTAATAAATAAGTAAAAACATATTTTAGGATTGTTTAAAAAGATAATTTTATTAATTTAAAAGACATTATTGTATTTTTTTGAATAATTCATAAAAGTTCAAAAAGCAACACAAAGTATCATAAACTTCTGAAAATCAATAATTAAATATGTATTTATGAAGCTCTTAAAATAAAATATAAAACTAAAGACAACTGGTTGCACAAATAAACAGGAAAGCCCAGAAATTAAGGATTTCAAAACTTTCGTGCTTCTTTAAAAAATTTAAGTAAAATGGGAATTGCTGCAATAATTTTAAGCTATTTGCTAACTTTTTATTTTACCCACAGCTACAGCTACTTCTTTTTCAGGCATTTTACATGCCTTATTAACGCAGACATAAATATAGGTTTGATCGTTTGCAAAACGATTTTCTAAAATGGGCAGCTTACTTTCTTTAGTTGCTCCTGCAATTAGAATATTGGGTAAATAATAACTTTGAAGCTGACCCATTTTGGCCATTGCATCTTTACCTGAAATAGCAACTTCAAAATAATTGCCGGTGTAATTCTGCATTAGATTCAGCCAGTTGTAATATTCTGTTGGTGACTGCAAAGCTTCTTCCTTTACATTATTCAACATTTGCTGTGCCGTTTTGGAATACGTTTCGTTTGAATAATAATGGCCTAATAAAAATAAATTTTGAGCAAGAATAGAATTAGAACCCGGAATTACGTTGTCTGATATTTCCATTTTTCTGGTAATTAAACCAGTTGCAGCATTAGAAGTAAAATAAAACAAATTCAATTTTTTATCCAAAAAATGAGTCATCGTATAATCTGTTAATTGCTTCGCTTTGTTGAGCCATTTTTCATCGAGCGTAATTTGATATAAAGCAATAAACGCATCAATTACGGTCGCGTAATCTTCAGAAAAACCAATAACACTGCTTTTACCATCTTTATAACTATGGTACAAACTTCCATCTTTTTGAAGCTGTTTCTCCACAATAAAACTGGCATTTTTTAAAGCGATTTCTTTATAATGTGGATTCTTAAATACCCTATAAGCACTAACATAACCCTTTATCATTAAAGCATTCCACGAAGTAAGGGTTTTATCGTCTAAATGAGGTCTTGTTCTTTTGTCTCTTTGTTTTAAAAGTATTTGTTTCCAGTTTTTTACTTTCGAATTTAATTCGGAAACTGTTATTTTGTTTTGAAGTGAAAAGTCTTTATCTGATTGGTTTTTGAATAAAATATAGTTTCCATTTTCCCACTGACCATTTTCATTAACATTGAAATACTTTTGAAAGAGAGGAAAATCAGATTTTAAAAGCGTTTGTAATTCTTCTTTCTTCCAGACATAATACGCTCCTTCTTCAAGTTTATTTGACTTATTTTTACTGTCTGCATCCAAAGACGAATAAAATGCACCGTTAGGAGCCATCAGTTCTTTTTCTACAAAATTGAGGGTTTCTACTACCGTTTTTTTATACAATTCATTTTTGGTAGCCAAATAAGCATCAGCATATAAACTCACTAATTGCGCATTATCATAAAGCATCTTTTCAAAATGAGGAACGTGCCATTTTGCATCTGTCGAATATCTAGAGAAACCTCCGCCAATAGGATCGTAAATTCCACCATTTGCCATTTTGGTAAGTGTAGTCTCAACATACGTTTGAATCGCTTTATCCTTATTCTGAATGCTATAACGAAGCAGGAAATTTAATGAGGCCGGCATCGGAAATTTAGTATCGCCCGTTAAACCGCCTTCTTTATAATCTAATTGTTCCTTCCATACTTTTATGGCTTCAGAAAGCTGTGAACTTTTAAAATCTGCCTCACTCGTATTAACTGCAATTAATTGTGATTTCTGAATTCCCGCAACTAATTTATCTGCATATTCACGCGCTTTTTCCGGATTGTTCTTATACAAACCAGAGATTTCTGTCAGCGCTTTTGTCCATTCTTCTGTAGTAAAATAGGTCCCTCCAAAAATAGGACGACCATCTGGAAGCGCAATACAATTTAAAGGCCATCCGCCTTTACCGGTCATTAATTGCACGGCATTCATATAGATTTGATCAATATCAGGACGCTCCTCCCTGTCTACTTTTATACTGATAAAATTATCGTTCATTAATTTGGCTATCGCTTCGTTTTCAAAACTTTCCTCTTCCATAACGTGGCACCAATGGCAGGCAGAATAACCTACAGAAATGATAATAAGTTTATTTTCTGCTTTTGCCTTATCCAGTGTTTCCTGATTCCATGCTTTCCAGTTAACAGGATTGTGGGCATGCTGCAAAAGATATGGACTTGTCTCATCAATTAAATCGTTGGTGTATTTGTGATACTCTTCAGTACTCTGTTTTTTATTACAACTAATAAAAAAATAGAAAATGATCAATAACAGAGAGGAAATGCGCATAGAAGTAAAATGAAGGTGTAAATAATGGTATTGATTTTCAGTTGTTTTTAAAAATCAGAAGCTAAAATAGTAATTTAAATTTAATAGATTTACTATAACGATATAATGCTTCAAATGTGCTATTAAAAGCTTCAAAATTGACAATCATCTTTCAACTTTCAAGCTATTTTTACGTTAACATTTTATTAAAATAAAATGAAACAAAGCTTTATTTATTAATGAAATATTGCTCAAAAAATTTTCAATCAACACGATGGGGATAAGCACAAAAAAAGAAGATAGCACGTTAACGGACAATACATCGCAAAAACTTTCTGTACTGGAAAAAATTGGATACGGTTTGGGGGATTTCGCAGCAAATTTGATTTTTCAGACCCTGCTGACTTTTTTAGCTTTCTTTTACACCGATGTCTATAAAATCCCTGCCGGAACAGCCGGTATTATAATTTTTATCGGAGGTTTTGTAGGTGCCTTTTTTAATATCATTATGGGTATTATAGCAGATCGTACCCAAACCAAATGGGGAAAATTCAGGCCATGGATATTATGGACAGCCTTACCTTTTGGAATTGGTGCTGTGCTGTCTTTTTTAACTCCCAATTTTGGAGAAAACGGCAAGATTATCTACACTTTACTTACATACTTTTTTTTGGTTATCATCTACTCTGCTAATAATTTACCGTATGTTGCTTTAAGTGGTGTTTTAACTGGTGATATGAAAGAAAGAAACAGTCTGTCCTCCTATCGTTTTGTTGCAGTCATGGTAGCTCAATTTATAATTCAGTCCCTTTTATTACCCTTGGTTTTAATTTTAGGACATGGCGATAAAGCAGTTGGTTTTAAAAATACCATGATCCTGTTTGCAGTTACAGGAGTAATTTGTTTGCTAATTACTTTTTTTACAACCAAAGAACGCATCATACCGGCCAAAAACCAGAAATCCTCCGTCAAACAGGATTTTATCGATTTGGCCAAAAATGGTCCGTGGCTGGTTATGCTGCTGGTTACGATTCTCGTTTTTATCACCCTTTCTTTAAAGGGCGGAATGTATGTTTTCTATTTCAAATATTATTTAGATCCCATCGCCCAGACTGTGTTTTTGAAGGATATTGGTTTTACAGCCTTTATTCAGGACCTGAATCATTCCTTAATTTCAATTGGATTAGTTGACTTTCAGTGGCCAAAAGACGCTCCCACTTCTGCGTTTAGTCTTTTTAATGCCGGAGGAATTATTTTTATGATTTTTGGAATCTTGTTTTCAAAATCACTTGCAGATGCATTTGGCAAAAGAAACATTTACATTACTTTCATTTTTTTATCGGCTATAAGTCTATTGCTTTTTAATTTTTATGGCAGAACGGCTATTGCAATGGTCTTTTTAACGCAATTAGTACATGGATTTATCTATGGAGTTACAATTCCTTTATTATGGACGATGATTGCTGACGTGGCTGATTACAGCGAATGGAAAAACAATAGAAGAGCTACGGCAACCGTTTTTTCGGCCATGCTTGTGGGATTGAAAATAGGAATCAGTATTGGCGGTGCCCTTGGTGCAGCTTTTTTATCTAAGTATGGTTATGTAGCCGGAGAAGTCAATCAGGTACCGGCAGCAGTAGACGGAATTAAATTGTGTGTAAGTATCTATCCCGGCTTTATATTCATTATAAGCGCTGTTCTGTTGTGCTTTTATGTAATTGACAGGAATATGGAAATTGGGATTGAAAAAGACCTCAAAGAGAGAAGAGGAAATTAATTGATACCACAGAGATACACAAAGGCTTTATTTAATCTCGCAGAGACGCAAAGACGCAAAGTTTTTTTTACGCAGATTTTAAAGAGATTTAAGCAGATATGCGCAGATAATTAATAATAAATAAATCTGTAGAATCTGCTGAAATCTGCAGAATCTGCGTGAAACAAAAATCTTTTAATTAATTGCCATTCTTTGTAGAACGACTCCGTTTGGGTTTGGGTTTTAATCTCGCAAAGACTCAAAGTTTAATTTTCTTCGTGAAACTCTGCGCAAAATCTCTGTGGATCTCTGTGGTAAAAAATTTAACGCAATGTACATGCAAAAAAAAACAGTAATTAATTGATACCACAGAGATACACAAAGGTTTCGCAGAGATACATAAAGTTTTTATTAATCTTACAAAATCACACAAAAATCTAAAGTTTAATGTTCTCCATGCAACTCTGTGAAAAATCTTTGTGTATCTCTGTGGTAAAAAATTTAACGCAATGTACATGCAAAACAGTAATTAATTGATACCACAGAGATACACAAAGGTTTCGCAGAGATACACAAAGTTTTTATTAATCTTACAAAATCACACAAAAATGTAAAGTTTAATGTTCTCCGTGCAACTCTGTGAAAAATCTTTGTGTATCTCTGTGGTAAAAAACTTAACGCAATGTACATGCAAAAAAAAACAGTAATACAGTTCAAACAATGAACTATATTACTGTAAAAAAACTACATATTATTCTCTTATTGTACCGTAATAGCAAGCGTATTTACAATATTTTCGGCTGATGTAGCCGTATAAAGTACAAACTCACCTGCTTCAACTTTCCAGGCAGCACTTTTCTCATCGTAAAAAGCCAGGTCTTTTACCTTCACTTTTAAGTCAATTGTTTTTTGCTCTCCTGGTTTAAGGAATATTTTATCAAATGCTTTTAATTCTTTTTTAGGCCTTAAAACTGATGAATTTGTTTGACCAGCATACAATTGAACTACTTCTGCACCGTTTGTTTTCCCTGTATTTTTGATAGTAAACTTTACTGTTATTTCATCATTGACCGTATACGTTTTTTTGTCAGCTGCAACATTAGTGATATCAAAAGAAGTATAAGACAGTCCATAACCAAAAGGATATTGAGGAGCAATTCCTTTAGTATCAAACCAGCGATAGCCAACCAAAATATCTTCCTCGTAATTTACTTTTAAATCATGTCCCGGATAAGCTCCTAAAGCGTGAGCAGGCGACTGGCTTAAAGTAACGGGCAATGTAAAAGGCAATTTTCCTGACGGAAATTCTTTACCGCTCAACACATCAACCACAGCATTTCCCGCTTCCATTCCTCCATACCATCCCCAAACTACAGCAGGTACACGAGATTCAATACCTGCCAGTTCTAGCGGAGAACCTGCAATAATTACCACAATGGTTTTCGGATTTGCTTTGGCTACTTCCTGAATTAAAGTTTCCTGTCCGTATGGCAAACGCATGTGCAATCTGTCAAATGATTCTGAATCAAAATCATGGTTTAAACCGGCAAAAACAATGGCCACATCTGATTTTTTGGCTTGAGCTACAGCTTCTTCTATTAATTTCCAATCTACCTTGTCAGTATTTAATTGACCAGCGCTGCTTCTTTCCACAACATGAGATTGTTTTTCATAACCTTGTGCAAAATTAATCTGCATATACTTCCCATATTTAGTCGTCATCGCCTGAAGCGGTGTTATCTCATACAAAGCTTTAATTTCTGAACTAAATCCGCCACCGCAATGTGTACGGGTTGCATTGTCACCGATAACCGCTATCGATTTTATAGCACTCATATTCAACGGCAAAGTTTGCTTTTCGTTTTTCAGTAAAACCACCGCTTCTACAGCAGAACGATAGGCCGCCTGCTGGTGTTCTTTTGTATTTATAGAGCCTTTAATACGGTCTTTAGGATCTAAAACTTTCGTTTTAATCATCACCCTTAAAATATTGGCGACTTTTTCATCCACTAAGCTTTCTTTGATTCGTCCTTCTTTTACTGCCTTTATTAAAGGGTCTGCGAAATACCAGTCGTTATAATTTTCTTTTTCGGTTCCCATTTCTAAGTCCAAACCAGCCAAAGCCGCTTTTTCGGTACTGTGAACCGCATCCCAATCCGACATATATACGCCTTTGAATTTAAACTCATCACGCAAAAGTGTTCTTCCCAAATAATCATTTTCGGTACAATACGAACCTCTGAATTTATTATAAGCGCCCATCACTCCCAATACTCCTGCATCTACAACGGAAGCTTTAAAGCCCGGTAAATAAATTTCGCGTAGCGCGCGTTCGCTCATAGTAACATCAACAACAAAACGATTTTCTTCCTGATTATTGGCTACAAAATGTTTTACGCAAGCCGCAACATCCTGTGTTTGCAAAGCCTTAATATAATTGATAGAAAGTTGTGAAATAAGAAATGGATCCTCACTTAAATACTCAAAATTTCGCCCGCAAAGTGGGGAACGAATAATGTTGATTCCAGGTCCAAGTAAAACATCTTTTTTACGAAAACGGGCTTCTTCGCCTAAAACGATACCGCGCTGTTTGGCTAATTCTAAATTCCAGCTTGCTGCCATAGCGGTTCCCGGAGGAAAAGAAGTTGAGGCATCATCCGTTAGTCCGGCATATTGCCAGTTATGACGATTCATTTCTGCTCTTACACCGTGCGGTCCATCAGACAGTGCCCATTCGGGAATCCCAAGATGTTTTACTTCTTCCGTATAAAATTTAGAGTTTCCATGTAACATGCCGACTTTTTCCTTCAAAGTCATTTTCTTAATTAACTGTTGAATTCTTTTTTCTGTCGAAGGATTCGTTTGTGAAAAAGAACTTTGAAAAAATACGGAAAACAAAGCCGCAGCTATAAATCGTAATCTCATTTTATATATTTTAGAGAACCTTTTTGGGTAAATTAAAGAATTAGATTTTGAATGTTAAATGAGAAATTATCCTAATTAACAAGCTGTCAAAATTAGCCGAATACGAAACATAGGAATCCTACAAATCGAGCATTTTATATAATAAATGAAGCATTAATTTAAGGATTTGGCACCATTAATTTATTTGTAGAAATTTCCCCACTTGGTATTGGCCAAATATAATTACTGCTGGTTGGCAGCACCAACGGAGCCGTTCCGATAGAACCTTTTTTGGCCGGCAATGTTTGTACTTTTCTTTGCAAATCCATTAAACGGAAACCTTCGCCTAAAAATTCAATATCTCGTTCTTTTTGTATGGTTGCAATTAGTGCTTCTTTTGTTGCAATGTCGTTTGCAGGAAAAACATAATTCGGGTCGGAACGATTTCGTACGGCTTTCAACAATGCTTCCGCTTGTACTAAATCATTAGTATTGGCAGCCGCTTCAGCATAATTCAATAGTATTTCAGCATATCGAATTACAGGTACGTAATCTCTGAAGGGCGCTGTGGTGACACTGAATTTTTTTAATACCTTTTGATTGGCTGCACTAGTTCCGATCAAACTTGAACGTGCATCAGAAGTACTACTAAAAACCGGATCACTAACAATTCCTGCAGCTGCTAAAAAAATAATGGGCTGCGTTAAATAATTATAAGCAAGCGCAAATTGTGCCGAAGGCGTTTCGGTAGTTGAATTGGCAAAAGGAATCGAAAAAACAGCTTCAGTTCCCGTATAACTTCCTCCAAAAATTGAGGTATAGTTTGGTTCTAATTTTTGCGTCAAAGTTCCTTCGGTATACTGAAAAGGAGCCGTTGCAGAAACAATTTTTTTAGCTTCTGAAATTACTTTATCAAAATTATTCTGCACCAATAAAACTCTTGTTTTTAAGGCAATTGCGGTAACTTTTTTTGCTCTTGAAGTATTTAGCAGTGGCGTGGCGTAACTTACCGGCAAATCTGCTTCGGCTTCGTCTAAATCTTTCAAAATCTGATTGTATACCATTTCAACAGAACTTCGGGCCAAATCATTGTTTCCAGAAGTTGTAATTGGCGTTAATCTTAAAGGAAGACCTAAAGAAGTTTTGTCCTGGTTGTACGGTTTGGCATACGTCTGCAATAAACTAAAATAACAAAAAGCACGAACAAATTTGGCTTCAGCAATATAGTTTTTAGCCAATTCTTTTGAAATCACCGTTGTTTCATTCATTTTACTGATTAGAATATTGGAAGCATTAATAGCAGTATATCCAACAGACCAAACGTTGTTTACAAAATCATTTGTTGAGGCCACATTCTGATTCCACACCGCCGAACCTGTTGCGGCATTTCCGTCATTTTGTCCAAACTGATCGGCACGCTGCTCATTAAAAACAATAAATCGCCCGCCATAAAAACTTTGATTCTGCAATTGTTTGTATAAGTTGTTGGTCTGCGCCAAAATTTTTTCAGGAGTACTAAAAGCTATCGATTCCGGAATACTGGTTTCTGGCTGAGTATCTAATAAATCATCATTGCAGGCTGTTGTAAACATTAGAATAAAACAGCTCATTAAAATATATTTTTTCATTGTCTTCGCTTTTAATTAAAATCCAATATTTAAACCAATAGTATAAACCTGAGCATTTGGCGGCACATTTTGATCTTTTCCTGAATTGATAGAATTTCCGTTGATGGAAACCTCAGGATCAGAACCTCTGTATTTGGTGAACGTGTGTAAATTGTTTCCTTGTAAATACACGTAAATAGAGCTGAAAGTGTTTTTTAGGAAAGAAAGTTCCATCGGCACATTATAACCTAACGACACATTTTTAAATTTCAAATACGAACCATCTTCTACTTTTGAAGTACTGGAGAATGAAAAACCAGCCGAAACATTATCGCCATAATACAACTTTTGAATATCTGTAATCTGACCCGGCGTCGTCCACCTGTTTTTTATGAATTCTCCATTGTTGAAATAACGCTGATCAGAATTCGTGGCACGCGTTCCGTTATACAATTTATTGCCCTGTGCAAAAGTCATATTTACGTTCAATACAAAATTCTTGTAACTGAAAGTGTTATTTAATCCTCCAAATAATTTTGGAAGAGAAGGTCCCTGAATCACACCATCTTTGTAATTGTCGATCGCCGGAGCGGCTGTTCCGTCTAAATACGTCCATTTTGGAGAACCTATATGATTGTACTGTACTTCTTTGCCTTCGCTGTTTATAAAAACCATTTGTCCGTTATCTGGATTTACACCTTTTGTAGGCACTGCAAAAACAGATCCAATAGAATATCCTACTCTGGTCATATTTTGTACACCAAAAACACTTGGCACAAAAACATCACTGGCTAATGAAGTTACTTTATTTTTAAGCGTAGAAAGATTCAAACTTACATTCCAGTCGAAATCTCGGGTGGTAACAGCCAATGCATTAATACCAATTTCATAGCCTGTGTTGTACATGCCACCCAAATTTTCATTGATATAGTTATTAGGAATTCCCGCTGAAAGAGATTGTGGTGTTTTCAGAATCAAATCTCTAATTTTGTTATTAAAATAATCAAACTCCACCGAAATACGATTGTTCAGCATGGCGAAATTTAGTCCCAGATCGAGTTTTGAACTTGTTTCCCATTTTAAATTGGGATTGGCAGTCTGAGAATAGCCTAAAGTTGGTGCACCGCCATAAGTAGATGAATTATAGGTTCCGATAGCAGGATAATTTCCTATTTCGCTATTTCCTACAATACCGTAACTGGCTCTTAATCTTAAATTATTTAGAAAACCTGGTATTTTTGAATCTTTCAGGAAAGATTCTTCCAGCAGGTTCCAACTTACAGAACCTCCTCCAAAATTACCGTATTTATTTCCCTCAGGTAAAGCTGATAAACCATCAATTCTATAATTTAAGCTCAGGAAATATTTGTTTTTGAAATTGTAGTTTAGGTTCGTGAAATAGGATAACAACGCGTTCTCTGAAAGGTCATTCCCAATTGGCGAAATATTCGCATAACTTCCCTGATAATTCTTATAATACGGATCGGTGACATTGCTTTGAGAAGCGCCCCAGCTATCAAGTGTAGTTTTAATTCGCTCATAACCTAAGAGAATTGTAAAATTGTTATTTTCATTAAAAGAATCTTTGTAAGTAAGCGTATTTGCCCAATCTGTTCTTGATAAATCGGTTGCTATATTAGTTGCTACACCGTTGTATGCCGCACCTCCTCCGTGAATTGGGTTTAAAATCAATTTGTTTTCAAGCCCAATCGTATTCAATCCCCAACTGGTTCTAAAGATTAGTTTTTTTGTGATATCAAACTCGCCGTATATGTTCCCTAAAAGTGATTTACTGATAGAAGTAGTTAAATCAAGTTCCTGTACCATCGCCAGATTATAGGCATTAATTGTCCCGATAATTGACGGAATATTGGCACCATAACCTACGCTTATACCGTTTTGAATACTATAAGAACCATCGGGATTGTAAACCGGAACATTGGGAGGCAACACATAAGTCATTCTGCCCAAAGGTTCATTGGTAATATATTCCGTGTTATAGGTTGAAGACGATAAAGTGTTTCCCGCTACTGCACCAGTATTCGGACCTACATTTTTGGCCCTGCTATAGGAGAGATTAATTCCAACCCTAATAGAACTATTAACTTCATGACTCAGGTTTAAACGTGTCATGTAATTTTGAAAAGTGTTGTTCTTTATAAAACTATTTTGGTTAGTATAGTCTACTGAAAAATAATATTGAGTCGTTTCATTACCTCCTGAAATATTAATATTCTGATTGCTTGAAATCCCCGGTTCATATGCAACATCGTACCAATTTGTATCGACTGTACTTCCATCCGGATTTTTGGATAAAAAGAAACCAGGCGCTTTGCCAGCATTAACCAAAGCTTCGTTTTTAATCATGGTATAATCTTCTGCATTTAATAATTTAGGCAAATTATACGGAGTGCTTCGGCTGAACCATGTATTGTAATTGAATCTGGTTTTTCCTTTTTTTCCTTTTTTGGTGGTAATCACCATTACGCCGTTTGCAGCTCTTGAACCATAAATGGCAGCCGCTGAAGCATCTTTTAAAACATCGACAGTAGCAATGTCATTAGGATTAATTCCGGATAGCGGATTGTTACCTACAAATCCTCCTAAAGAACCTGTGAAAACCGCCACACCGTCGACTACAATTAAAGGAAAAAGCCCAGACGTAATCGTATTTAAACCACGAACCCTAATAACTGGTGTATTATTTAATACGCTTGTCGATTGAATCACATCGATACCGGTTCCCTGCCCGCCTAATAATTGGTCAAAGCTGGTAGAAGGACGGTTTTGTAATTGTTTTGCTGAAACCGTAGCAACAGAACCCGAGAATTCTGATTTTTTTTGAGATAGATAACCGCTTGAAATCAGTACTTCATCTAATTGATTAGAATCTTTGATTAGTTTTACTTTTACCAAATCAAAAGAATTCACTTCAATTTCCTGTGTTTTATATCCTATAAAACTTATTGTTAGTGTAAGTGGCATTTTTTGATTTTGAATCACAAATTCGCCACTTTCATTGGTTGTAATTTCTTCCATTTCTGACTGAATGGTTACGCCGTTCAATGGCAAATCATTTTTACCATCTACGACTATCCCATTCAAATTTTGCTGTTGTGCCTGCATTTGTGCGCTCAGCAAAAAGAAAAAACAGAATAATAATTTTATATATTTTTCTTGTAACATATTCTTAGTATTGATTTTGAATATTGAAATTTAAATTAAAGGAGTCTTCAATAGGGAAGCTTCTTAAATGATGTTATTATTCATGATTTTGGTTGGATCAATAGACATAATTGTTCGACCAGTTAATCAATTTAAGCTTGCTGTTTATAATTAAATAATTCAGCTGGTTTTAAAAGAATAATTAGGTGTAATCCCTAAGGGATATTTTTTCTGGTGGGTATATATTTTGCTACCAATATCTAATCTCTCCGAGATAATCTTTTACAACTTAATCTTTAGCGAAAGAGATTTTCAATACTTATGATTAAAAAGAGATAATCCGTTAGGATTTAAATATTGGTAGCAAATAAATTAGCAACGCAACATTGTCCCGTAGGGACTACATTTGGTTAACTAGTAAATTAATTAATCCTTAAACTTTGTAAAAACGAATTATTCTTAGTTACCAAGAGATAGTTTTTCCCTTTCACCTGAATCTTTTCCATGTTTTTAACATCGCCCGGCGTAAAAAATCCGCTTTCAACTGCCGAAATTGTTTTGAATTTTCCTTTGCCATCTCCTTTCAAAAACAATCCGTGACCGGCATCGTTTCTTGGTGTTTCAACTTCTGAGTTGTACATGTTACCCGTCACCAGAATATCAAGTTTTCCATCTTTGTCATAATCATCTACCATGATCTGATTGATGCAGGTAAGCTGCGCTTCAACCGGAAGTTCGTGAATGATGAATTTTCCATTTTTATTTTCTAAATAAATACTGGCAAATGATTTTACTTTATAATGTAAAGCTTCTTTAAGAGATTTTTCTGTGTAAACATCAACAAGAGTTGCTTCTGAGAAACTTTCGTAATCTTTGAATTTCTTCTTGATATTTGGAATCTGCTGAGACGAACAGCCACGGCCACGAACTGGATATTGCTTACCATCATTGTAGTAACTCAACACAATATCTTTGTGTTTGTTATTATCAAAATCTTTTACATAAATATCAAAAGTTTCGTTTGGCGTTGCTTTGTATTTGTAGTTAAGTCCATTGTTTCCTACTATATAATCCATATCGCCGTCATGGTCAAAATCGCCTTGCTGAATGCTCCACCACCAACCGGTCGTATCGTCATTCAATCCCATATTTTTGGTCACTTCTTTGAAACCGGCTGTTGTATTCTGAAAAACACGAATTGGCATCCACTCGCCCACCACAATAATGTCGGCTAATTTGTCATTATTAAAATCAGTAATAACAGCACTTGTTGCCATTCCTAAATTGGTAAATTCTTTAGGAGATTTTTTAGAAACTTCAAATTTAGGCTGTGTCGGCGAACTTATATTGTGCAGTAAATAAGTAGTTGCCGGTGACGGATATTGCCCCGGAACCTGTCTTCCCAATACCAAAAGATCTTGTTTTCCATCTTTATCATAATCAAGAGGATAGACTTTAGAACCACTTGTAAGCATGGTTGGCAAAACTCCCTTTGAAGCTTTGGTAAAATTGCCTTTACCGTCGTTCAAATATAATCTGTCTTGTAGTTTTGGATCGTTAACCAAAAATTCATAACCACCGCTTACTACATATAGGTCGTTATCTCCGTCATTGTCAGCATCAAAAATCAAAGCTCCTGTGTCTTCACTTGCTTTGTCGTCTTCGAGCGCCTGAATTTTCTTTTCTGTAAAACCATTTGCACTCTGTATGAATATTTTACCTGAATAGGTTGCAGAACCTCCAAGAAAATAATCCTCCAAACCGTCTTTGTTTAAATCTCCCACAGCAATGGCAGGTCCAAAAGTCGACATTTTATGAGGTAATAAAACCTGATCTTTAAAATCATCGTATTGATTTTCTTCGTGTTTGAAAGCCGGAAAAACAGTTGTTTCACTTGCAAACAAATGCGCTTTTCTAGCTGTTTTTGCAATGCCTTCTTCTTTAGCATCCTGTTCTTTAAAGCTTAGCGTCTGATTCACTTTGACATTCATGAATTTTTGCACCTTGCCATTGGTCCAAACTACTTTTACTTCGTCAATCGTTTTGTCTTTACCTACGCCAAAATGTAATTCTGGAGCTACAGATGATTGAAAACCTCTTGTTAAAGTAAGCTCCTGCATTTGGGTTCCTTTTTTTGTTTTTATGTAAACACGATTTCCTAAACCAAAAGTATTTTTGGTGTTTCCTTTAAAATTTACTTTGATGTAATTATTGATTTTAGAACTTGAATTTTCAAAAACAGAAGCATAATCATCGATATTATTGACCACCAAATCTAAGTCGCCATCGTTATCTAAATCGGCGTAAGCCACACCATTTGAAAATCCTTTGAACTCAATTCCCCATTTTTTATTGGCTTGTTCAAAATTTAAATTTCCTTTGTTTTGAAACATAAAATTGTCAATTTTCTCCGAAGGAATTTCCTGAGATTTCTTTAATAAATCTTTTGGCTGCAGGTTGAGTGCTTCTAAACTATGAAAGAAGTCATTGTTATTAATCTCTCTTCTTGTTCCGTTTGTTACAAACAAATCTTTATTTCCATCATTATCAAAATCGGCGAATAAAGGTCCCCAGCTCCAGTCTGTAGACGATGTTCCTGTAATACGCGATACATTGCCAAAATGCGGAATACCATTCTCATTTACTCCCGTGTTTAGCTGCATACAGTTGTGCATGTATTGGTAATTGAAGCCAGCATCAACGACATCCCAAAAAAGTTTCGGATTCATACTCGACATGTTTGCTTTTTTACGACGATTGTCTTTGGCATCCATATCAACCTGAAAAATATCTAAATTTCCATCGTTGTTAAAATCGGAAATATCTACACCCATTCCGTAAAAGGAGTTATGCGCCATAGCCTCTTTTACTACCTCTTTAAAAGTACCATCCTGGTTGTTGATGTACATAAAATCAGGTGAATTGAAGTCATTCGAAACATAAATATCTGGCCAGGTGTCGTTGTTTAAGTCCCCAATAGTAGCACTTAAAGACAATCCATAATTTTTTACGCCGGCTTCCTGGGTAACATTGGCAAAATGATTACCATCGTTTCTATATAAATGTCCTGATTCCTTATCCTGAACATGACGCATCATTTGCACATAATCTTCAGTGGCCGAATTAAATTTCGTTGGCGGATAATTGGCGACAAATAAGTCTAAATCACCATCTTTATCATAATCAAAAAAAGTTCCCTGAACACTGTTTCCAACATCATCAATGCCATATTCTTTGGCTTTTTCTGTAAAAGTTCCGTTACCATTATTGATGTATAATTCATTGTTTTTAGGACCAAATTTTCCTCCCACACTACAATAAATATCCAGAAAACCATCCCCGTTTACATCTGCCATAGCAACTCCGGTATACCAGCGGGAATCACCACCCACACCGGCTTTTTTCGTAATATCTTCGAATTTTAATTTTCCTTTATTCAGGTATAATTTATTCGATACCTGATTTCCTGTAAAGAAAATATCTACCAGACCGTCATTATTAATATCTCCTGTCGCAACTCCTCCACCCAAATAGATATAATTGTAAGTGAAATAATTTAGGGAATCATTTTCTTTTAGATTATTGCTGAAATCAATTCCGGTGTCAGAACGATCTAACGTTGAAAAGATCTTCTCATCTGATTCTTTATTGGAACAGCTGGCAAGCATTAATACACCAACAAGGCTAAAAAACACTGCATTTATTTTTATATTTTTCATATTATGCTAATAATTTATCTTTTAAATACAAAGGGGAGAATGTGCTCCCGCAGTTGAAAAAAGGATTTTTTTGATATCTATTTTTGAAAAGTCATTTTCGCCTTCAATAATTTTAAGGTATTGATTGGGTTTTATGTTTTTGAAGGCTTGTTTCTTTTGAGTTTTGGGCCAGGTAATTTCGATCTTATCAATAACATTTGCCTGCCCAATTCCGATTTCCATTCTTAAAGCCGACGCTCCAAAACTACCACCTGAATTTAATATTCTGTAAACCGATCTCGAAACGCCGTTTTCTTTAAAAGTGACTTTTACTTTGGCTCCAATAGCAGAACGATTGCTTTCTGTACCTTCTAATTGTAATTTTATCCAGTGATTATTGTTTTGCCCCGGATTCAGGTATAAAGAATTACTGAAAGCATCTCCCAAATAAGCCCCGCCCATTTCTATAAAAATATCAGAATCACCATCATTATCCAGATCATTAATCGCCACAGCATGTCCTTTTTGCAGATTTCCTACACGTCCGGAAACTGTAACATCAGCAAATTTTCCATTGCCCATGTTTCTGAATAAACGATTTGGTGACAGTGATTTATAATCCGGATTTCCTGTTCCGAGGTACATATCGAGAAATCCGTCATTATCAATATCGCCAAAATTAGAACCCATTGCAAATACTGTTTTACTTAGTCCGGACTCCTTAGAAACATCTGAAAAAGTACCATCGTGGTTGTTATGATACAAATACATTTTACTGCTTTGATTTGGAACATTTAAGGCTTCCATGGCGATTTCTCCAGCAATAGAACCATTATATTGGTAACCACAAACAAATATATCCTGCCAGCCATCGTTATCGTAATCCCAAAACCAGGTTGGAAAAGTCATAACATTGATACCTGCCAAACCTGCCTGATCTGTAGCGTCTGTAAATTGCGGAATACCATCTTTGAGTCCGTTATTTTTTAATAGAATTTTCTTCTTGTTCATTCCGGAAAGAAACAAATCAATATCGCCATCATTATCGTAGTCTGCCGCGGTTACTCCTTTTATATAAGAAACAACATCGCATTTTGCAGCTTTGGCAACATTCGTAAAGGTTCCGTCCTGATTATTCAGATACAATTCTGAAGGATAAGATTCATCTGATGATTCGTTGCCAATAAATAAATCCAGATAACCATCATTATTAAAATCATTCCAGGTTCCGGCCTGAGTTGGAAATTCAGAGTATAAACCGCTTTTAATCGTCACATCTGTAAAAGTGCCATCGCCATTATTTCGTAATAACGAATTGGGCTGTCTTCCGTATTTACACATCCAGGCACCTCTTAAAACCAAAATATCGGTATCGCCATCATTGTCATAATCTGCTTGTATCATACTTAATCCTCCTTTGAAAAGGCCTAAATTTGATTTTTTAGAATAGTCCAGGTATTTTCCTTTTGTATCATTTTCATAATAGTGCATGGCCCCGTCCAGACTCCAGTCAGAAGTTACAATATCCAGATAATTATCGTTATTAAAATCATCCACAATAACGCCTCCCGACATATTTCTGCCTTTTATGCCTGCATTTACGGCAACATCCAGAAAAGGTTTTATACTGTATCCTGAATCTTTATTCAAATTAGGTATCAGCCACTGTTTTGGAACTTCCGTAGGATAACCTCCAAGCGTCATATAAGCAATATTGAGCAGCCATCTTGATTCATAATCATTTGGATTTATCGCTAATAATTTTTTATAAACTTCTATTGCTTTCTGAGAACCTTGTCTTATGGTATGAATTCCGTTTTTTTGAATGGGCATAATACACGATTCCGGATTATGATAATTCACACAATTCTGTTTTTCACCTAGTCTCATGTATGCAATGCCTAAAGACTGCAATGATTTTGGATCGTCTCTTCCATCCAGTTTCTTTGTTCTGTTGATGGCACTTTCTATAACGGCGACAGCTTCTGCTTCTTTTCCCAATTTTAATAATGCATTACCTTTATTTAATTCATTACTTAATTTGAAAAAACCTTCATCTGAACCTTTGATTATCGAGTCGTAATAAGCCACTTCAGTTTTTGATGCAAATGCATTATCTTTTACATCGTACATTTTTTTTCTAGCCTCCAAAATCTTAATCATCTTATCATTTGGATTAGAAAAATAATCGCAGGATTGCATTACAATAAGAACTAAAAATAACGATGTCAATTGTTTAATTTGCATAATTAAAGCATTTGTAGATTCGACTACTTTGTTGTGAATCTTATTCAATTTTCAGCTATTGTCTCCATCGTTTTATTTCCGATGTGCTTATTATAAAACTTCCAAACTTCATGCGCTACATTTCTGCCCAGCTTTAGTCCTTGCACATTATCTGCCTGAATATGATAGCCTCCCATTACTCTGGAAATTCCTGCCATATTTGCTGTTTCTGTAAAAGTTGGGAATTTAAGTACAACAGGTTTTCCGATGTTGTTTGGTTCTGTCATTGATCCTGGCGTACTACAGATTGCAGATTCTCCAAAAGTATCACTTCCGGTCCATAGTTTTAATGCTTCACCGCAACCGCCACTAATTGTGCTGTGTCCGGAAACATAACCTGGAAAAGCGGGACATAAAAAAATATCAGGCGAGTAAGGTCTCCAATCCTGACCTTTCATTTCTATATTTCCAAAACCTGGTCCGCCCCAGGCTTTTATAGTCTGATCTTTATAATAGTAATGTACTAATGCATAAGGACGGGCAAAGTCATAAAACATTTTTGTATCCCAGCATGCTATAAAGCAATCCATAGCAGTTACCTGATTATAAAAAAACATTTTTACATCCTGATCTAAAGTATGATTATCACGTCTGGAAACATCCTCGGCAAATTTTAACCAATGTCCTGCCTGTTGCACTGATTTTGGACCGTCACGCATAAACTCAACCAATGCTTTTTGTTCATTAGTAAGATTATATTGTAAATCAAGTAGTTCTTTAACTTCATTTTTAAGTTGTTCTGAATCCAATGCAGGTGGCGGTATAGGGCGAAATTGATCTCCTGATTTTAATCCTACAGGCTTTACTTTGTTCCAAAATGGAGTAGCGCAGCCTGGTGCAAACTTACCTCCTTTTCCATCTGAAAAATATTTTGGCTGCCAATGCGCTACATCCTTCATTTCATCTGGTGAATTGACCGGATTATAATTTACATAGTTAAAATAGGGAGTTCCATTTGAACCATTTTCTTCTCCATATTGATTTGATCCATCATGTTTTCTTGCCTCAATTACTGCTTTTGCTGCTAAATTTCCTATTCCGGCCGGTGTTTTAGGGTCGAGTGATTTATCATTAGGATCTAACCCTAATTTGACCATAAAAGCTGCAAACAAATCTTTGTCTGAAAAATAATATTCACATAATGCATTATAGGCAGCATAACTAATAGCAATCTCCTTATTTTTGAGTGTCTGTTCTTTATTAGGTCTTCTTTCTGTATTTTTTAAATATACCGGAATTGCTTTTTGATCATAACGGCTCCAGGCATCAAAAACAGCAACAAACGTTAGTCCTAAAAAACGGGAAGTCACTGTTGGTCTTGGTTTAAATCTGTCAGTATCATTACCAGTAGCAATAACTGCGATTTGCGACCATTTATAGGCCATATTATTTTCTCCTGTTGGTTCTTTAATTTGATTTTTGTTGTCTTTTACTTGTGCAAAAGTATTTACGCTTAAAATGCTAAAAAATAACACTTTAAACAAAAATTTATAAGTTTTCATTTTTGGTTGGTTTATATGGTTGTTAGATAGCTTTCTTTTCAATTAAGATTAATTGACGTTGTATGCTAAATTGTAAATAAGCAAATTCAGTTCTTAGCTAAAACTGAATTTTAGTATCTAAGAATACTATCAAATGCTATTTACATTTTGACATCAAAGGAAATGCTACACCATATCTGGAGGAGGATAATTGGCAGTAAAATATCCTGAAAGAATATTTTGTTGTGGAAGGGATGAATTTAAAGTAACGGCAGAAATTAATTTTATAGAAGGACTAATAAAATTTATTGGGTTACAAGGAATGTAATCCTGAATAAAGGATTTCATTATTTTTTTACCTGAATTTTCTTTATTCGAATCAGAATCAAATAATTGGCTGTCGACAATCTTTTTTAAATCTTTATTTACAGCTCCGTTATGCGAATTTTTCAGGCAATATAATTTTAAAACGTTGTTTTGAATTCTTTTCTTAAAGACATGATAGGTTTTATTGTTGATTACGAAGTCTTCATTGGCATCTTCAATACCAGAATCAACAACATAAGCATAAGGGTTGATTTTAACTTCAATTATTTCAAAAGCTGAATTATCAGTTTTCTCCATAGCATTCACCCACACCTGCTCTTTTTGTTCAGCAAACATGATATAAAATCCTAAAACATTGTAAAACAATGTTACAATTAAAAAAAGTGAAGCAATTCTTTTCATTGAATAAATTGAGCCCGCCTTAAAACTTATTTAAAATATTGAAATCTAAAGTCCTTAGAAAAATATCTGTGTTTAAGAAAATATAATGTATTGATAAACAGCGCATATTAAAATGCGCTGTTTGTCAAATACTAACTTAACTAACTCAAACTAACAAACTTCAATCGTCTTTACCTAGTAGCCAGGATTGTTATCACTAGGTTTTATATTCGGATTAGAAGATGTTTCTCTATTTGGGATAGGCCATAACTCGCTTTTACCAGTTTTAAAACCAGTTCCTGCAAGCTCAGTACCAGCAATACCCCATCTAATTATATCATCAAAACGAACTTGCTCACCAGCTAATTCTACTTTACGCTCATGAATAAGAGCTGTAAAAACCTGGTCTTTTGTAAGTGTTGTTGCTAATAGCGGCACATTTGCTCTACCGCGAACCTGATTAATGTAACCAATAGCGGTTGCCTGTACACCTCCGGCTCTCATGCTTTCACACTCTGCCATCATAAGCAATACATCTGAATAACGCATCACTTTGAAGTTGATACTTGAATCCAGATTTTCATCAGTACGTTTGTAATAGTTTTGATATTTTTTCCAACCCGCTCTTCTAAGACCTTCTGATGAAGAGAAATTAGCAGCTGTCATGGTATTGGCTCCATTATTGTATTTAGATCCCGGAATATAAAAAGTATCTCCAAAACGTTTGTCGCCCGGCTCATACTCATCTAATATATCATCTGAAGGATACACATTATACCAGCCTAAATTACCATATTCCTGTCCTCTTAGCGTAGATTCAGCCACACCATCTCCGGCAGTATCACTACCCCATTTATCTGCTACTCCTAATTTTTCATCGTATTCAATCTCAAAAATAGATTCCGGACCATGCTCGGTTTCATCCATGAAATTGTTGTAAAAATTAGACTCCAGTGTAAATCCTGTAACTTTTTTAAAGGCAACTAGCGCTTCATCGTATTTCTTTTGATACAATAATGCTTTTCCTAAATAAGCAAATGCAGCTTCTTTGGTAGCTCTTCCTTTGTCTTCTGTGCTTTTGCTTAAAAGATTTTTAGAAGCAAAGTCAAAATCAGCTTCAATTAATTTATAAATGTCAGCTTTTGGGCTTCTTGCTGCACCAATAATTGTTTGTTTGGTATAAATTGGCAAATCACCAAAACGAGGCACTAACAAAAAGTAATAATAAGCTCTTAAAAAATGTGCTTCTGCTAAAAATTTATTCTTTTTCTCTTGTGTTAAAACTGAAGTTGGCAAAGCCTGAATCTTATCTTCATTATCTAACACAAAATTAGCTTTGGATATTCCCAAAAAGCAGGTTTCCCAATAAAACTGAATGATATCACTACTTGCATCAAAGGAGAAATCAAGAAAAGGTTTTTTATTACCTTCCAATTGCGGGTTTCCTTTATTTTCCTGCGCCATATTATCTAAAGCAAAGAAAATATGTCTTGCATAGAGTCCTCTTGTCTGCAAGTTTGCATAAGCTGCGTTTACTGCAGATTGTACCTGTGCTTCCGATTTAAAGAAAGTTTCAGGGGATAACTGATTTGGATTTGTTAATTCTAAATCGCTATCGTTACATGAATTTATTGTTAAAATCCCTAACAATACTACAACTATATATTTTATTTTTCTCATCATCTTTATAAATTAAAATGTAACATCAAGTCCAAAAATTACTGATTTCGGCTGTGGATATCTTCCGATATCAATACCGGCAGAATTTGCGTTAGCATCAACACGTGCAATCTCAGGATCTAAACCAGAATAATCTGTAATTGTAATAAGATTTTGCGCACTTACATAGAATCTTATGTGTGAAAAATAGCTACTGAAATTATCTCCTGAAAAAGTATATCCTACAGTAACATTTTTTAATCTTGTGTAAGAACCATCTTCAACATATCGTTGACTTGCAGACGACCAGTTTTGACCTGCTCCAAGCGCTCTTGGCAATGTAGCTGATGGATTAGTAACCACTCCGTTTTGAACAACTGAACGATCTAAAACATCTGTACTTGCATTAAATAAACGTGACATAGCTTCTAAATCAAACTTATTTGCGTTAAAAACATCATTTCCTGAAACTCCAGTTATAAAAGCATTAAAATCGAATTTTTTATACGCTGCAGTAAGGTTTAAACCATAAGTAAAGTCAGGATATGGATTTCCGATATTTGCTTTATCATCAGAGTTGATTACTTTATCTCCATTGCGATCAACGAATCTAATATCACCTGGCTGTACAGAAGTCTGACCAGCGCCTAAAACAGCATCTACTTCTGCCTGGTTTTGGTAAATTCCGTTTGTTTGATAACCGTAAAAATAGAATAATGGCTGACCAACTTCAAGTCTTGAGAAACTCTCTAAACCAGCTCTTCCTGATGGACCACCTAATACACTAGTTACACCTGGAGCCAGAGCAGTTACTTCGTTTTTGCTTGTACCTAAATTAGCCACAGCAGACCATGTAAAATCTCCTTTTCTGTCATTATATCCAAATGAAACTTCAAATCCGTGTACATTTACATCGGCAATATTTTGAATTTGAGTTCCTCCACCCGCTGAACCTACAGAAGCAGGAAGCGGCACTGCGAAAAGGATATCGCTACTTTTGTTATTAAAATATTCGAAAGATCCTGTAAACTGTTCGTCAAATAAACCAAAATCCAAACCAATGTTTCTGTCATTTTTAGACTCCCATTTTAAATCAGGATTTGCAGCTCTACCTGCTGTAACACCAGCTCCTGCAGCACCATTAAACGGATACGTGTAATTTGCCGCAAGTGATGAACTGTATTGATAATCATCAATTCTGTCATTTCCTGTTGTTCCTGTACTTGCTCTAAGTTTCAATGTGCTGAAAACAGAATCTGCCATAAAACTTTCTTTTGCAATATTCCAACCTACAGCAATCGAGTAGAAATTACCGTAACGATTATTAGATCCGAAACGAGAAGAAGCATCTCTACGCCCTGAAACAGCAAGCAGGTATTTTTCATCATAATCATAGTTAATACGCGCTATATAACCTAAATTATTAGCTTCGATATTACTAGAACTTAAATTGGCATCCTGTAATCTTAACTGATCAATATCATTTGAAATATAGTAACGGCTGCTCGCAATTAAATTCTCACTCTTATTTTCAATTTTAGTTATAACGCCTAATACTTCTAAATTATGCTTTTCAGCTATAGTAGTTTTGTAGGTTAAACTATTATCGAAAACAATGGTTTGTCCTTTCGAATTTGTTTCAGCTGTTGATGAATAGGCTTGTTTGTGCGCCGAACCATCTTCGTAACCAGGAATAAAAGTATGATCTTCGCTAGTGTAGTAATCAAGTGAAACTTGTGATCTGAATTTTAAGCCTTTATAAAGTTGCAATTCAGCATAAATGTTTCCTATAATAGATAATCCAAGGATTTTTTGATATCCTAAATTTGCTACACGTACCGGATTTTCAGCATCTTGTCCGTCAGCTGTAGAAGGACCTTGATAACCACCAACATTATCTGCATTGTAAACAGGTAAATACGGTGCCATTTTTATAGCGTGCTCTAATAATGTTCTTCCTCCTGAAGCACGCTCCGGATTAGTTTCACTAAAAGACAATCCGATATTACTTCCTATAGTTAACTTTCCTATGTTTTGCGTATTATTTGCTCTGAAAGAGTAACGTTCAAAACCAGTACTAATAACAGCACCATCTTGTTTTAGATATTCGGCAGAATAACGACTTGTAGAATTCTCAGTACCATTTGAGAAACTTAAATTATAATCCTGCATAACACCACTCTGAAAGATTTGATCCTGCCAGTCTGTATTGATGTTACCAAATTGAGCAGCTCTTGCAGTTAAATCACTTCCTAAATCTTTAGCATACTTTAAATATTGTTGCGTATTTAAAACATCGTATCTTTTAGTAATAGTTTGAAAACCTGCGTAAGTACTAAAGTTTAGTTGACCAGGGCCTTTTTTTCCTTTTTTAGTAGTTACCATAATTACCCCGTTAAAAGCTTTAGATCCGTATAATGCTGTTGTTGAGGCGTCTTTTAAAACTGACATCGATTCAATATCATTAGGACTCAAACCAGATAAGTTACCAGTCAAAACCCCGTCGATAACATATAAAGGAGCACTATTACCCATCGTAGCCAAACCACGAATAGTAACTGTCGGGCTTGAACCGGGTGCACCGTTTACAACTGTAACACCAGCTGCTCTACCTTGTAAAGCTGACTCTGCATTAGTTATAGGCACTGCAGTAATATCTTTTGAACTAACTGTTGAAATTGCTCCCGTTACCTTAGATCTCTTTTGAGCACCATAGGCAACAACAACTTCCTGTAAGTTTTGTGCGGATTCTACTAATGTCACATTAATTGTACTACTAGTACCTACGGTAATAGTTTGTGTAACTAATCCAACATATGAAAATGTTATTCTATCGGTAGGATTAACTCCTTTTAAAGAGTATTTACCATCAAAATCTGTTGATGCACTATTTTTTGAACCTTCTACATAAATAGTGGCACCAGGCAAAGGAAATCCTGCGGGATCGATAACCACACCCTGTATGGTCTTTGATTGTGCCATCACATTCTGATAGCTTATCATTAGCAATGCGATTATTGCAAATTTTAATTTTAACATCATAATATTAATTGGTTTTTTGTTTAGTTTAAATAATTGTTGGTTGTAAAGTTTTTGGTATTTATGTATTGAGATCATTTAGCTTGTATATTATTTTTCTACCCTTTAAATTTTAAAAAATCACGAGTGTGATGTCTTCTTAATTTTCTGCTTTCTTCAGTCATAAAATTGTTGGTTTTTAATTCTGATAATAAAAAACAGAGGCTTTCAATACACAAATGTGGTTTCATTTCATATTCTAAATTGGTTTAAAATTGTTAATAATGGTTTCGTGGTTATTTGATATTAGTTATTCAAAAATAGAATGTTAACATAAATTTCACATACCACGTATGATGCAAAAACTATCAAATTTGTAGCACTAGAGTTAAAAAAACGAGTAAAATCAGTATTTTACATTTATTTACTATAAAATATTAAATTCTGATATTGATAATAATGAAGCATTATTTTTTTGGTATTAAAAAATTACAAGGCGTTTTATATTTATTTAATAATTATTAAAAAAATGCATCTCCAAAATTTCCTGGCTTTTTCTATTACGCTAAAAAAAAAAGACGGCATAAAAGCCGTCTTAGGATAATTTTTAAAAATGTACTATTTTTTGTTGTGCGTTGGAAGATAGCCGTATTTATCTTTATAACATTTTGTAAAATAGGAAGGAGAACTAAAACCAACCTTATAACTAATTTCGGTTATATTATCATTGCCTAATTCTATTAATTCTTTGGCTTTTTCTAAACGAACATTACGTATAAATTCATTTACTGATACGCCTGTCAGCGTTTTAATTTTTCTATACAATTGACTTCTGCTCAAAAATACCTTCGAAGCCAGCTCTTCAACACTTAACTCTGGTTCACTTATGTTTTCGTTAATATATTTCAATACATTCTTTATAAAATCATTATCCAAAGTGGTCGTTTTTTCTTTAGCTTTTGGCGTAATTCCGTTATAGAATTTATTAAACATAATCTGCCTGCTGTTAATCAATTGTACTAAACTAGATCGCAAAATATCCATGTCAAAAGGTTTGCTTAGGTACATATCGGCACCAGAATCAATTCCCTCCAATCGGTCTTTAACCAATGCTTTTGCAGACAGCATCATTAACGGAATATGGCTGGTTTTTAAATCGGCTTTAATGCTTTTACACAATTCTAAACCGCTCATGACTGGCATGATTACATCTGTTAAAATTAAATCAGGCAATTTTTGCAATGCTAATTCCAAACCAACCTGACCATTTTCTGCTACAAGAACCTTATACTCTTTTTTGAGTTCATTTTTCAAATAATTTCGTAATTCTACATTGTCTTCTACAATCAGAATAGTGTAAATTCGATCTTGTTTTTCCTGATTCTCTTCAGGCTGAATTTCAGTTTCTTCTACTTTTGGCGTGAAACTCATTTTTTTCTCCTTTTTGAATTCCTCCAGCAGTATCTCATTTTCATTGAAAAACTCTTTTCCAACAGGAAATAATAATTTAAAAGTCGTTCCTACTCCCAATTCACTTTCTACTTCAATTATTCCTTTGTGCAATTCTACAAATCCACGAACCACTTCCAGTCCAATTCCCGTACTTCCGTAATAGGCTTTATTTAGATTATTCACCTGATAAAAACGGTCGAAAATTTTCTTGATATCTTTTTTATCTAATCCGGAACCGGTGTCTTCAACAATAACCTCAAACGAAGGATAAGAAGCCCCTCCATCTATCAAAGGAAAAGGCATCAATTCACTATTTACTACTATTTTTACCGTTATTCTGCCATTATCCGGCGTAACTTTGAAAGCATTTGAAACTACGTTGAAAATAATTTTTTCAAACATTTTTGGATCTATCCAATCTTTTAAAGCCGTTTTATTCGATTCAAACTCCAACAGAATACCGCGACTAAAGGCTTCTTCATCAAAATAGCTTACAATTTCTCTTGTAAAACTGACTACTTCAATTTGCTGCAATTGCAATGTCATTTTATTAAACTGCAATTGGTTAAAATCCATCAGCTCATTAATTAACCTGGAAAGCCTGTCAGAACTTTTTTGAATGGTCTGCAGCTTTTTCAATACAGCTTCTGGTAAATCTGAGCGATAATTTTTGATAATATCGCCTAACGGGTTTAAAATTAAGGTAAGAGGTGTTCTAAACTCATGCGAAATATTGGTAAAGAACTGTAATTTTTTATTGTTTAATTTTTCAATCTGAACCGCTTTCGTTTTTTCAAATTCTATCATTTGTTTTTGTTTAAAACGATTCTGATAATATTGATTACCAAAATATATCGCCGCCAACAATAATAACGTGTAAAATAAATAAGCAAAAGAGCTTTTCCACCAGGGTGGTAAAATTTCAATTCTTAGTTCCAGTGGTTTTTGACTCCACACTCCATTTTTCTCAGCCGTTTTCACTTTAAAAACATAGTTGCCCGGCGCTAAGTTTGTATAAGTAGCCGAGCGTTTATTACCAACATAATTCCAGGAATCCTCAAAACCTTCTAAATAATACGCAAATTCATTTCTGGCAGGAAAAGAATAATTAACGGCGATGAAATCAATTGTAAAAACAGACTGATCGTGTCTCAGAATTATTTTTTTGGTTTGGGATATTACTTTTACCAAAGGTGAGTTCTTTTCAAGCGGACCAACTGATTTATTAAAAAGTTTTAAGTCGGTAAAATAAATCGGAAGCTGTTTTTTACTCTTGACCAAATTCGTAGGGTTAAAGTAATTAAGACCTTCGTAACTTCCAAAATACAGTACTCCATTTTCATCTTTTAAAACCGAATTGTTATTAAAATCATTACCCAACAAACCGTCATAAATAGAGTAATTAAAGGTGGTTTTGTTTTTTAAATCTAGTCTTGTAATTCCTTTTTTTCCGCTTAACCAGATACCGCCATCATTAGATTCTACAATAGATGAAATTGACTTTTCATGAAGTCCTTTGAAATTTATATACCATTTGAGGCTATCCGTTTTTTTATTGTAGCTAAATAAACCTGCTCCATCAGTACCAATCCAAATTTCTTTATTTTTAGCCTCATATAAGGTATTAATAGTGTGTGTACTTTTATGATTTTTGAGCTTTTCAGACATTTTATCACGAAAAGAGACAACTGAAAAAGTAAGAAAATCTTTGGTGGTAACCTTATATAAACCAGTCGTAGAACCTACCCAAACAGCATCATCTGAATCTACCATCACATTTCTGATGTCTAAATTCATTAAATTATGAAAGGGTTTGGAATTACAATAATGAAATTTTCCGTCTGAAGGAGTATAATAGTGTAATCCTTTTGCAAAAGTTCCTATCCAAATAACCCCTCTTGAATCTTCCGTAATACTCATAATATTATCAGAGGCAAGATTGGTGTTTTTTGTATTGTAATTAATAAAGTTCCTGCTTCCCTTCTTTAAAAGAAAAATACCTTCATTCCAGCTAGATAACCAAACATTTTGCTTTTTATCAATATATACTTTAGTGATATTATCATTAGTTAATCCGGAATAAAAACTATTATCTGATCTGGTAATATGTTTAAAAGTTTTATTTACCGGATTGTACACATCAACTCCGCCGCCTTCCATAGAAATCCATAACTGTCCTTCCTTATCTTTTGCAATACCGGTAACACAATTGGTTTGTAAAGACTGTGAGTTCCCGGGCAAACTTTCAATAATGGTAACCTTACTGTTTATTTTATCAAAAACGCCTAATCCTTTGTTATAATAGCCCAGCCAAATTCTGCGTTCTTTATCCAGAAATAAAGACCAAACCGAATTTGAACTTAAACTGCGTATGTTGAATTTGCTGTTGACATATTTTTTTTGCACGACACCCTGATCATTAACAATGATAAGTCCGTCATTTTCAGTCGCACAAAGAATTGTTTTAGTATCTGTTGCCAAAATAGACATAATCCTTTTTGTAGTAATAGGATAAGAAAAAGCCTCTTTAGAATTTAGATTTATTTTGACAAGTCCCTTGTAACCATTTCCAATCCAGATATTTTGTTTGCTGTCTACAAACATGGACACAATATTTCCGGATAAAATTTGCTTATCATTTATAGCCGTTACTTTTTTAACCTGGTTTTTTATCTGATCCAGTACTTTTAAACCAAAATTGGTTCCCAGATAAATCGTGCCGTTTTTATCTTTTACAAGGCTATTAATAAGATAATTAGCCGGATTAGCAACATCCAGCTTTACAGATGTAATTTCTCTCGTTTTAATATTTAACTTAAGCAGGCCGCCATTAAATGTTCCAAGAAAAAGATTGCCATTATTATCTTCAATTATACTTTTAACTGAAATTACGGTTTCTTTTTTTACTTTTTTCTGTATATCAATACTTTCAAAACTATTTAAATCACGATTATAAAGACATAAGCCTTCATCAGTTCCTACCCACAACCGGTTGTGTTTATCGACGTAAGTTGCATAAATCAGGTTGCTATTAATAGAATTGTTAACGTTGGAGTTTTGCTCATAAGAAACATAATTTACTCCATCGAATTTATATAAACCTGCACCATTTGTTCCCATCCACATAATCCCGAATTGATCCTGTGTAATGGTATAAATGCCGCTTTTTGAAGACTCTTTATTTACTAAACGAAATTGATAGTTTTCAAATGTATTTTGAGAAAACAAATTATTTACCAGAAAAAATAAAATGATAATAAATCTAAAACAATTTTCTTTGGACATCATAAAATGATTAGTAATTTAATTTAAATATATACTATTTTATCGAAAATCAATTATTTGTTTCTCAATTAAATATATTATGTTTTTTTTTGCTTAAATTTTTGTTTAAAACGCTCTAAATTCAAGAAGAAGAAAATCTAAAAATTCCTTCTCCCTTTTCTGTTTATTTCAGTTTTTTTTTAGATTCGTATTAAAAAATTGCTGATTAATTTAGTAACACTACTCCTCCGTTAGAAGGAATTTTTATTTCCACTTCACTATTATTTTTAAGCGTTACTGTTTTTACTTTTCCATTTAAATCTTCCTCATCAAAATAGTATTTTAATATTGTACCGGAAGTCATCATTGGTAATTTTAGTTTAACCTTAAGGGTTTCTTTTTGAGCATTAATTCCTGCTATGTACCATTTCGTTCCTTGTCGGCGTGCAAAAACTACATATTTACCCGGATACCCTTCTAAAAAGCGAACTTCATCCCAGGTTGTTGGAACTTCTTTCATAAAATCTATAGCCCACTTCGGAGCATCATTTAAATTATTGGGCGCCAATGCAAAATGCTGTACACCGCTCTGGAAAAGAACCGCTGTAGCCAAAGCAAATACATCCGAGGTTCTTCGTTTTGATCCTTTGTTTGGAATATTGTCGCTATTGTAAAATTCATTTAGAGCGCTTCCGCCAAAATCCATGCTGCCAACCGCATTTCTGATAAAACTATGGGTCGCGGCATTTGTGGCCTCATTGTCACAACTTGCTTGCCCAAAGTGCAAATTCTCGCTCGCTAAAACCGCCTCGCTGGCTGCATAATTTGGATACATTCGCTCCCAGCCTCTTGGCAAAGTACAACCGTGAAAAATCACCATTAAACCAAAATCGTTCGCATCTGTCAGGATATCTTCGTATAATTTCATTGTGACTTGTTTGTCTCCACCAAAAAAATCGACTTTAATACCTTTTACACCTATACTTTTCATCCATGCCATTTCCTGACGACGAATTGTCGAATTGTCCATTTTTCCGCGTGGTCCTTGTGGCGCATCATTCCAATAACCATTGGAGTTATACCACAAATACAAACCTACATTTTTAGTTTTTCCATATTCAGCCAATTCGACTATTTTATCTTTTCCAATTTGAGTATCCCAAAGTGCATCGACCAAAATGGTTTCATATCCCATCGCAGCACTAAAATCGATGTATTGTTTTTGTACCGGAAAAGTAGTGTTGTTGTCCATTTTTATGATCCAGCTCCACGTCCCTTTTGTATATTGATATTCTTTTGAAGCTTTGTATTTTGGCTGAACCAGATCAAACGGAATTGTCGTCGCTACAATTGGGGCAAGTGTTTCTCCTATCGTAATCGTTCGCCACGGCGTTTCACCCGGAAGCGATATTCCCGGCGATGTGGTTCCGTTGCCATTATTTTCTCCAGCCATTGGAAAACCAATCGTATACAATCCTTTTTCACGACCAATTAGTCTGCTTCCGCAATAATTTCCATCAACACCTGTCTCAGAGATTAAAACCCATCCATTATTTTTTACTTTAAAAAGACAAGGGAATGTGTAGCCTTCACCAATACCGTTTTTGCCCATTTCAGCATCCAACGTATAAGTTGTTTCGTAACTCGGGGCGCTTCTCGCAAATCCTGTCATGGGTTTACTTTGCGGACAAAGAAATGTGGTCGTTCCTTCTGGCAGTACAAAACCAGAAACCTCTTCGTCGACTACACAAGAGATAATTTCCTTTTGTGGATGTACTTTATATCTGAAAGCGACATTGTTATTGCTAACTTTAAATATGACATCAATGGCGGGCCTGCTTTCTTTTGTAAAAGAAAACACGGCTTCGTTTGCTTCATATTGTACATTACTTTGCTTTATATTAGGCAACTGATATGTTTCATTAATTTTATTTTGAATGGGCTCCGATTTTAAACTTAGTCCTTTCGTAAAATCGCCCACATTCGTTTTTAAACCAAGTGGAGAATTTTCTAAGAATGTTTTTTGATTGTATAAAATACTGTAAACCGGCATTCCGTTTGAAATCGAAACAGAAACACTGAGTTTTCCATCAGGACTTTTTACAACTGATTGTGCATTAATATTTAAAAAACCAAACACACAGAAACATATAATATATTTAAAACTCATAACAGACCTGAATTAGTTAATCTCTTTTCTTTTTGTAAAAAAATCTCTTTTATTGAATTGACACCTTAGTCATTTTTAAATCTTTAGCATCAGAGCTCGTTCCGTAATACACCTCATATTGACCCGCAGTGACATTCATACCGATACTTTTTGCATCATAAAATTCAAATGATGAAGCTGGTAAATCGATTGTTACATTTTGACTTTCACCTGCTTTTAAATTGATTCTTTTAAAAGCTTTCAAGGTTTTCAAAGGACCGTCGGTATCGTTAACTTTGTGAATATATACCTGAACAATTTCTGTTCCTTCTCGATTACTTGTATTTTTTATCGAAAAATTTAACTGTGTATTTTCAGTTGTTTTTAGGTTTGTTTTTGCTAAGCTTCCTTTCCCAATTTGGAATTTTGAATAGCTTAAACCAAAACCAAACGGAAACAAAACATCTGTAGTGTATCTATACGTGCGTCCTTTCATGGAATAATCTTCAAAATCGCCTAAAATGTCTGAATTCTTATAAAAAGAAACCGGCAGTTTTCCGGCTGGATTATAATCTCCAAAAAGAACATCGGCTACAGCCTGACCTCCTGATTCTCCCGGATACCAGGCTTGTAAAATCGCATCACAGCTTGCTGTTTCAGGTGTTAGGGCAATGGCAGAACCGGAACAGTTTACAAAAACTACTTTTTTGCCGGCGGCCTTAAGTTCTTGCAAACATTTTCTCTGAACCGCAGGAAGTTCAATATTAGTTCTGTCGCCCCCTTTAAATCCGGGATACGAAACCGGCATCTCTTCTCCTTCCAGCAAAGTCGAAAGCCCGCCCACAAAAATCACGGTATCAATGCCTTTTAATTTTTGAAGTAAAGCGGCAAAATTGATATCATGTTCTTTTCCGAAATCAAATTCAAGATTTGCCTGCCAGTTGTTGGACTGCGCATACAAAATCTCGATTTTATATTTTTTGCCAGCTTCAACTGCAAATTTAATTTTGCCAGGAAGCGTGCGCCAGTTGGTATATTTTGATAACGATTTACCATTAACCAATAATTCAAAAGCTCCGGTAGCACCCGTTTTAAAAACAAGACTGTCATTTTCTTTAGCCACAAATTCGGTTTCATATTTGGCTGAAAACCCTTCTAATTTAACTCCGGAAGCAAATTCATGTTGGCCCGCAGTTGTCATTTTAATCGGATTCACAATTTGCTGTGTTGCAACACTTTTTCCTTCTCTGTTTGGATTATTCCAATATGTAGCTTTCATTCCTTTTTTTCCTTCAAAAGAAAGCTGGTCGAAATACGTTTGATTTACCTTGTCTTCAACTAAATCACAGGCTTTGTCATACACTATTTTATCTGCTGCAACTTTTGATTCTATACCACTTTTAATCGTAATCGTTTTGACTGGCGTTCCATTGTAATTTCCCCATAACATCGGTTCGTTATCCGCATTCGGACCGATAAGTGCCACTTTGCTTATGGTTTTATTTAAAGGAAGAACGTTGTTTTTATTTTGCAGAAGCGTCATTGATTTTTGTGCCATTTCAAGTGCTAATTGCTGATGCTCTTTGCTATTAAGTACAGATGCCGGAATTTGAGCCCAGGGCACAATCGCGTCATCATCCATTTCGCCCAAATCAAAACGGCCGGTTAAAACACGAAGCAGACTTTTGTCAATATCAGATTCTTTTATTAAGTCTTTCTCAACCGCTTCTGGTAAATTCTTAAAAGGATATTTTTCCCACACACATTCAACATCAGTTCCGGCAAGGACCGCTTTGGATGCTGCATGCGTTGCATCTGACGAAACTTTATGCGTGGTATAAAAATCAGTAACCGCGCCACAATCTGAAACCACCAGGTATTTAAAACCCCATTCGTCACGCAAAATGCGCTGCAACAAACGCGTATTACTGCAGCAAGGTTCGTCATCTAGACGCTGATAAGCACACATTACCTGACGCACATCGGCATCTTGTACCAATGCTTTAAAGGCCGGAAGGTAGGTTTCGTAAAGTTCACGCGGATCTACCTTATTCAAATTTAGTTCATGTCGGCTCCATTCTGGCCCTGAGTGAACGGCAAAATGTTTGGCGCAGGCTAAAAGTTTACGGTATTTAGCATCCGCAGGACCTTGTAATCCTTTCACTACTGAAATTCCCATTCTCGAAGTCAGATAAGGATCTTCGCCATAGGTTTCCTGACCACGTCCCCAACGCGGATCCCTGAATATATTAACATTTGGTGTCCAAACTGATAGACTCAAAAATCGTTTATTTTCATTACCATCCTTAATCCATTGGTTGTATTTGGCCCGAGCTTCATCAGATACAGCATTAAATACATTAAAAACCAACTGATCATCAAAAGAAGCTGCCATACCAATAGGTTCAGGAAAAACAGTAACATTATCGTTATTCGCGTAACCATGCAGCGCTTCACTCCACCAATTGAATTTTTTAATACCAAGTCTGGGAATTGGATCACTCTGATCACACATTAGCGCTGCCTTTTCTTCAAGGGTTAATTTTGAAATTAAATCTTTGGCGCGCTCTGTTGAGCTTAAAGAGGCATCCTTAAAACGGTATTGCTGTGCATTTGCACTACAAACAGCAACTAAACTTATAATAAACAGATAACTAAATTTCATGATTTTCTGAATTATGTGATGAATATTTTGCATCAATTTCTACTCTTTTAAAATTCTAAATTGATGAAACTTTGGACTATTGCTTCCGTCATTAGATTTTATTGTGATGTTGACAATTTCAATATTTTCAACGTTTAGTCGGATGGTTTTATTTGCTGAGGAGATAATCTGCGCCGGCTTTTCATTGATGAGAATGGTAATTTTATCGGTTTTAAAATCGGCAGTGCAGCTTATATCCAAATATTTTCCCGCCTTATTTTTATTTAATAGTTGATAGGAAATATAAGAACGTGTACTTCTCCAGGCTTTGGTGTCGTCGTAACCGGAATCACTTTTTTCACCTTTATAACGATGATCTACTTCTGACTGCTGTTCGCCACAGCTAATCTTATCGACAGTTCTGGTTTCCAAAGCCATTGCTTCAATTTCCTGCTGTTTCAACAAGTCGTGTTTTTCCTGATATTGTTCTTTGGTGTAATTTTGAAAATACATTTGATAACGCGTATCATGAATTTCAAAAAAAGGTTGTAATTCCAAAGAATCTAAACGAAAATGCAGATCTCCTTCTTCCTTCAATTTCGCAATATAATTTGCCTTATCTCCAATCATTTCATAAGCCTGATCTAACGGGTAATATTTGCCAGATGCAACATGTCCCATTCGGCTGTCATCTGCAAATAAACCGTCTAAATCTTTATTAGATGTTTTAGCTGCCAATACAATAGGTCCATTTACAAAAGCACTCCAGTTGGAGCCATCAGGCAAATTTTCTAAATGTGTCGAAGTTTTGAATGTAACGGTAATCTTGTCTCCTGATTTCCATTTTCTGTTAAGCGTTACATAACTGGACGGCTTTGCTTCTATTTTCTGAATTTTTCCATTTATTGAAATTTCAAAATCCTGAGCCCATTCCGGACGTCGAATATTCATAGAAAATGTGTTGCTTTTCTTTAGTTTCAAAACAAGTTCTGTACTATTTTGGTAAGGAAATTTGGTGCTTTGTTCAATATAAATATCCTTTTCCTTCCAGTCTAAAGTCGAGGGAATAAACAGATTTACAAAAACATCATTAGCCGTGTGACTGTAAATTAATTCTCCATATTTAGCATGGTTTTCAAGACCTGAGCCCACACAGCACCACATGCTTGTTTCCGGCTGAGAATATACGCGATAATGATTTGGCCTGATGGGAGTAAAATATACAAAACCACCTTTTTCAGGATGCTGGCTCGAAAGAATATGATTGTAAAGCGTACGCTCGTAAAAATCGAGATAACTTATCTGATTTTTATCCAGAAACAAGGCTTTGCTCAAACGCTCCATATTGTAGGAGTTACAGGTTTCCGGTCCCTGATTTGATTTTAACATACCGCTAAAATCTTCCGTCGGATTAAAATGCTCTGCAAAACTATTTCCGCCAAAAGCTACGCTGCGTTTTTGGGTAACATTTTCCCAGAAAAACTGCGCGGCATTGGTCCAGTCTTTATTTCCGGACAGTACTCCGATTTTTTCAAAACCAATCACTTTTGGTATTTGGGTATTGGCGTGCAAACCTGTTAACTTATCTTCTTTTTTCTCCAACGGATTTAATATGGCTAAGTGTGAAACTTTTTCAGCCGTTTCCAGGTATTTTTTGTCTTTTGTGATGATATACAAATCGGCAAAAGATTCATTTATGCCGCCATGTTCTGTTTTTAATATGGTTTGAATCTGATCATCAGAAAGCGGACGGATTAATTCGATAAACCAATCTCCTAGTTTGATTAAAACTTGCTTTGCTTTTTCATTTCCGGTATAGCGATAAGCATCGGTCAAACCGGCAAAAAGCTTATGAATATTGTATAATGGAACCCAGGTATTGTTTAATCCAAAATTGCTTCCGTCGATGTCTCCGCTGTGAATGCGGTCCCAAAAAACTTTTCCCTGCGGAATTCCCCCCACATAACCATTGCCGTTTTTTTGCTGGCATTTTTCCAATTCTGAAATCATATAATCCAGTCGGTTTTTGACTTCAGTATTTCCTGTAGAAGCATACATCATCGCCAGTGCCGAAAGATAATGCCCTGCAATATGACCGTCAAGTCCTATACTTTCCCAATTGCCGTAGCGTTCTGCTTTTACGGGTATTCCGGAAGCTATAAGGTACGGCGCTAAAAGTCTGTCGGGATTCATCTCTAAAATATATTTCAGATCGACATCCTGGGCGTTTTTAAACGGACCTTCTGTTAATCGTACCTCCTTTAAATCAAACAACTGCATTTGGGCTGTTACCGACGATGTTACAATTAAGCCCAATAGGCAATACAAGATTCTATATTTTATAAAAAGATTATTCATACTATTATTTAATTATGAAACTGTAGATTTTACCTTTTTCAGTTTCTATGTCGTATAAGTTAGTTGCGTTACTATCTAAAGGTTTTATAGTTGATGCTGCAGCAATAAGAGGTTTTTTCACGTCTTCTGCTTCATAAAAAACATTTGGATTCTTTCCGGCAGCTATTTTTAATTCTTTATTGTCTTTTGTTCTAATTTCATTTGGCGTTCTTAATCGAAGATTTCCACCAAGATTAGACTGAATCGTTACGGCAATCAATTTTCCTTCCTTCCACTTCAAATGCTTAATTTCAAAACCGCCTCGTGCTTTTAAACCCCTTATTTCGCCATATTCTTTTAAAGCATCTGGCAAAGCTGGCAGTAAATGAATTGCATTATCTGAACTTTGCATCAACATTTCTGTAATTCCGGATGTACATCCAAAATTGCCATCAATTTGGAAGGGAGGATGAGCATCGAACAAATTGTTATAAGTTCCGCCTCCATCTTTGTTAACTCCAAGCGGAGTCAATTGATTCTGAATTAAGCTGTATGCATGGTTGCCATCCTGCATTTTTGCCCACCAGTTTATTTTCCAGCCCATGCTCCATCCTGTAGAGATATCGCCTCTTTGTAATAACGTATTTCTTGCTGCTGCAAAAAGCTCGGGAGTTCTATAGGCAGAAATCTGATTCGAAGGATAAAACCCATATAAATGTGAAATGTGACGGTGATTGTCTTTGGGATCGTCTACATCATCCAGCCATTCCTGAAGCTGATTGTGTTTTCCAATTTGCATTGGAGGCAGCATACTTCTTAAGGTTTTTAAGCTGTCGGTATATTGTTTGTTTTTTCCTAATACTTCTGATGCTTTTATAACTGAGGTAAAAACATCAAATACAATTTGATTGTCCATTGTAGAGCCGGCAGTAACAGCAGACCCTTGGTGTGCGGCAGGAGAATTTTCAGGCGAATTTCCGGGCGCCACGACCAACCAGCCATTTGCAGGATCTTTTACTAAAAAATCAGCATAAAAATCGGCTGCACCTTTCAACGTTTCATACACAGATTCGAGATAAGCTTTATCTCCCGTATAAAGATAATGTTCCCATAAATGCTGACTCAGCCAGCCTCCGCCTGCATTCCATACTCCCCAGGTGGCACCGTCAACTGCACCGTTGATTCTCCAGATATCGGTATTATGATGCGCCATCCAGCCACGGGCGCCGTACATTACTTTTGCCGTTTCTTTTCCGGTTTGGGCTAATTCCTGAATCATTTTTAGAAGCGGCTCATGCATTTCCGATAAATTCGTTTTCTCAGCCGGCCAATAATTCATTTCCGTATTAATATTGATGGTGTATTTGCTATCCCATGCAGGCTTCATACCAGCATTCCAAATTCCCTGAAGATTTGCCGGCTGACCTCCGGGCTGTGAAGAAGAAATCAATAAATACCGTCCGTATTGATAATATAAGGTCACGAAAGATGGATCTGAAACATTTCTAAAATTGGCGAGCCTTTCATCTGTAGGTACTTTTGAAGCTGTTGATGTTCCTAAATCAAGTGTAACCCTTTTAAAATATTTTTGATACTGGGCAATATGAGCCTGCTTCATTTTATCATAATTCTTATCAAATGCTTTATTCAAAAAAGATTTTGAGAGCTCCTTTTCATTACCGCTGATATTGTTATAATTAATAAAGTTGGTCGCAATTGAAACATAAATCAGAACGGAATTTGCTCCTTCAATTTGAATTGAATTGCCAGTCTTATTTATGCGTCCGCCTTTTACTTTAAATTTGGCAAGTGCATTAAATTTGACCTTTCCTTCTACTCCTTCATGATCACTTGTTGTGCCGGAAAGTGACAATTCATTATTACCATTAACTATTATTTCCTGTTTTTTATGCTGCGAAGTAAAATTGGCTGTAAAAGATAGTTTTCCGGGTTTATCAGCCGAAAGTTTTATCACTAAAACCCGATCCGGAAAAGAGGTAAACGCTTCTCTTGTATACGTAATTCCATTAACTTTATAAGTAGTTTTAGCGACAGCTTTTTCAATTTCAAGTTCACGATAATAATCGGTAAAATTGTGTTGATCAGAAAAATTCAATTCTAAATTTCCCACAGGCTGAAACATCTGTCCATGGGATTTTTTTGTAATTATATTTTCATTAATCAGCTTTTCCGCTTTTTTATATTCTCCCTGAAAAATAAGGTTTCGTATTTCGCCCAGAGCCTGTTTTGCATCGGGATTGTCGTTTCTGTTCGGACTTCCGCTCCAAACGGTTGCTTCGTTTAATTGAAAAATTTCTTTCTCCACATTACCGTACACCATCGCACCCTGAAACCCATTTCCGAGTGGCAAAGCATTTTCCCAAACCGTACCGGCAGGATTATTATACCAAAGCTTCAAATCATTCCTCTGCTGTGCAGACAATGAAACTCCAAAAAACAGCAATATACCAATCCAATATATTTTCATAAACTTTTTCGTTTCCGGATTTCCTGATCAAAATTAATTAAACAACAACGGAGCAAACATAAACAAATCATGTCTCCATACCGGCCATGTATGACCACCAGGATATTCGCTGTATTTATATTTAATGCCCATTTCATCAAATTTACGCATCATTATTTTACAATTTTCATAAGCAATATCTTCCTTGCCTCCCATTGAAATCCAAAAGGTTTTAATATTCGAATTAATAGCTGCGGCATTATTTTTCATAAACTCATATTGAGGTGCTGATAATGTAGCATTATTGGCCCACCACCCAGAACTAAAAACACCAATCGCAGAAAATAAATCTGAATTTTTAACACCGGCATACAAAGTTTGCAATCCACCCATTGATAAACCGGCTAAAGCA